>Ga0136643_10001326_pt1 | contig 29868 bp, 11 predicted proteins | sample TergutLab28metaG_FD_96883 | JGI IMG/M metagenome (GOLD analysis project Ga0136643, IMG submission 96883) | Labiotermes labralis P1 segment gut microbial communities from Petit-Saut dam, French Guiana - Lab288 P1 (version 3) (version 3) | ecosystem: Host-associated > Arthropoda: Insects >... | reverse complement strand
GTTTTGTCTTCTTAGCCTATTACCTGGGGCAACATTCTTCCCTTCCTCGCCGCCCCCCCCCCCTGCTGTTTGCCTCGTGTTCTAATCCTATACACTGAGCCACTCAACTCCAGTTCACCACCCCCCCCCCCTGCTGTTTGACTCGTGTTCTAATCCTATACACTGAGCCACTGAAGTCCAGTTCACACCCTTCCTGCTGTTTGACGCATGTTCTAATCTTCACCGACAGTAGCAGAAACCTTTAGGGGAGGTGTGTCACAACGTCACAACCGCTGGCCAAGCAACTGGACTACAGGCTCGAAATCGTAAAATTGTGTTTCGTTTCCCAACAGCAATTAGATGTTTCTTTTCTTCTATAAAATGTCGCGGTACCCCGGTTAAGAATGCGTCGAGCTAAAGCTACGATCCCCTATATGCCTTCGTGGCATACACTGGGATAACTCGTTCTTTGAAGTTTAATACAAAATGGTCTGTACAAAATTACGATTTATGTTACAAGTTATATGTTTTACTGAAGACAATATTAGATACTCTTATCTTTACAGCTTTTGTTACTTTTTAAACAGTCGTACAAGGTTAAATATAAATGGGAGATCAGGTGAAGAAAACATAATTCAGGTTGGGAAGAGATCATGTATTTGGTTTCATATATAAAAGCAATTTCTTGATACATAAATAATAATAATAATAATAATAATAATAATAATAAGACATGATAGAGTGTGTGCACAACTATACTTCAACATATGCAAGGAAACAGGGGTACAGTTGGACAAAAACACTGGTATGAACATGTGCCAAAATCAGTAGAAACAAGTCAAGGAGACAAGGTAACCATATCGTGGAACCAACAAATACAAACAGACAGAACTATTCCCAACAAAAAACCAGACATTATAATCAGTGATAATGAAAAGGGAACACCTATGTTAATAGATGTTGTAATCTCAGAAGACAGAAATGTGACCAAAAAAGAAGCCGAGAAAATTCTAAAATATAAAGACCTTACAATAGAAATACAGCGCATGTGGAATGTAAAAACAAAGGTGATACTAGTAAAAATAGGGGCGACTGGGACTATTTCAAAGTCATTCAGAAAATACGTGAGCAACATAACAGGAAAACATGAAGTACGGAACTCCAGAAAACAACAATATTGGGCACTGCACACATACTTCGGAAAGTACTAATGTAAAAGTACAATAGATTCAACACTGGAACTAAAGGTATAAGCACCATGAATAGTAACAACAGAATAGCTGGAACACAGTGTTCCCTAGGGACATAATATCAGTATAAATACCCTGCATAAAGGAGATGATGATGATGATAATGATAAAAATAAAAATAAATAATGTGAATAAGACAAGGACATTTGAAATCATAATGCATACTATAGACAAACTTAAGTTATTAGCAATTTAGTTGTGGATATGCAATGGCAAAAAACCTACCGTTACTAGTCACATCGGAAGAAATTTATTTGGAACTCAACTAATAGGCCCTTTTTTTAAATCATGAAACAGTGTTTTATTGCCATGACAAGCACAGGCTATGGCTAGTGATAAATTGATTTACAAGTTGTCACCGACACACACCAACACACACACACACACACACAAAACAGATACGTATACAAAATAAATATACCTACATTTGCAAAGATCGAAAAAATCGCAAACAAATATTTCTTTTAATGTGACTACTTGCTAAGGAATTAGTCGGAAATGTTATACAGCACACGTTCCGAGACATTTACCGTTAGAGGCAGAAGACATTATCAGATGGGGTAACTCAAGTTTCAGCACGTTGTCACTATGATTAGGCACATTGTGAGATGTATCGCGACATACAGTGTAGACTAGGGCCCAGTTTTGATCAAAGGATCATGAAATACATGCACGACAAACAGTGAAACATGCTGGTGTCCATAACATTCGAGCTGCCACTGATACACAGGAATCGCAATGCGTTATTCTGACCGACGCCATTCAAACGCTAATGTATTTCGACGATTGGGGATCGTCTCCGTAAAACATCAGGTGCAACCACTACGGCACTTGAGAATGAATGGCACCAATTAGGGACACTAGCGAATGAAGATGCCATAATTGCAGCTGAGGCCAGACAGCCATGTAGAAGCTACACGACATAACTCAAGAATTCGTGCTAGCCTCACCGAGAATCCTCGACGTACTTTTTGCCAATCAAGTGCACGTACAGCAATTTTCGCGAGACGCACATTTGGATTCCCATGATCGCCCTCTACACATATTTAAGCTTAACCACTAGGCGTCCGACCTTTCGCCATTTAATGGTGATATATACCTCGTAAAATGAACGCCTCATGACATTAGTTGCACAAACATTTCGACTTATTTCTTTTAACAAGGAACTACGTTACCTAGATTTCTCAAAGCATTTCTTGTCTTCCAGTATATATACACTAAGAATAGCAGCCATCAGACATACAGGGCAGAGAAAATGGCGGAACCAAAATATATTATATACAGAAAATACCTCCACTCTTCAGTTTATATGATTAGAACGAAAGTAGGCCTCATAAATTCTTACTAGGACTGTAATAATTCTTCATATGCTTTCTACTGAGATCAGCTTCTCTGTTTTGTGTCAACTCTGCGTGAACTGTATGTAATTTTGTGTTGTACACACGCATGTGCCCTGAACACATCGTCACAGTAGTTTCCCAGTTTATTTTTTTATAACTTCGTCGATGTCTGTTTTCTTCGGTTATGATTTATACCTACTGCAGCATAGGTATTGGAATAGCATTCAGACAGGAAACAATCCAGTGCTATGACTTGAACAACAGCACGCGACAGCTTCGAATGGGAACCGTGATGTAATATGTGTGTGCGTGTGTATATATACGGAAGGACAAAATGGCTTTTATTCCAGAGCCCACACTTTGTGTGAACAATGGAGCGTGGCCAGTAATGTTGACCGTCTTCAATCCATTATTACACTAGTAAAAGGCGATGAAATATCTCATCATACAAGGGGTGGATATATTCGAAGTTGAGGTGTTCACAGATCGTGCGGCCTGGTTAAATCTTGTTGATCACAAAACTGGTTAAAAATGTAATAATATACCAATTACAACTGTGTAAGGTACACAAAGGATTTTTTGAACACAGTAATGGACTTTGCATGAGATGCAGAGAATTTCTTAAGTAGCTGAGTAGATGTTAACTCTTTCAAGAATATTCCTACACTCTGTTTTGTTACGTTCATCTGGCTGCAGGATGTGTGACCAGTTCGTCCAAGGATGAATATGGACGGAGCTATCGAAAATACAACATTGTAAAACGGATTCTTCCAGGAAGTAACGTTCCGACGAAATAAGGATTATAAAGGCCTATTGGTGAATAGATGAAATATTCTGACGATTATAAATGACAATGATGATGATGATGATGACGACTATGATGATGACATTGAAGTTTGTAGCTTATTTAACGGTGTTGTCACTGTCTAGACAATGTAGTCTCAATGGCAGAAGAATATGAATAAGGAGCATCGGTGAAATGATAAATGATATCTGAAGTACTCGGAGAAGGGTCTGTCGCAGAGGTATTTTGCCCACCGCAAATCCTATATAGAATTTTTTGGAATGTAACCACGTCCTATGTGGTGAGAGGGTAGCGAGTATCCGCCTGAAATATGAAACGGTCTGGATGGACATGTTGATCGCGATGTTAAATAATAATAATAATAATAATAATAATATCAGTGGTATCTGTAATTAAGGGGTATTACATATGCAATGAATCAGAAGATATTCGAAGAATGTGCTAACTTGTAATATGAACTGAAATATGTTATCATCAGACTACAAACAAATTTGAAAAAATAATTTTTTATTCATCACAATGCAAGATGTAGACTGCCAGGGACATACAGAAGTATTTACAGCACTTCAATTGTCTATCGACAGTTATGAAACCGAAAAGACGATAATATTTTAGCAAATAAACTGGATATTGTTTTGGTTTGGATCTATAATTCCGTCTACATTAAATCGGAACTTACTACATAAATACTGGACATAAATCTAATATTATTTGGGATTTGATATTTTCAAAATTTGAAAATTATAGTCAATCTTATTTAGGTAATAGGGTTATAATTTATCTACTATTTTCACAATGAAGGCCCAGGATGTTAATAAACATGCAAGTATTCTACATTAAAGACATAACACTTCATTTCAGTACACAAGTGAATGTAAGAAATCTCTTAATATTTCTAACTTATGTCCGTATGTACGTACATGTCCGATAACCATCACGTTAAGTTTTATTATAACACCGCTACTCGTTCGAAATCTGTCTTAAATTCAACAGAGTCGAAATAACATTTCTCTAATCACCCATCCTGCGGATAGAGTCCAATATTCTCATTCAAATAAAAAAATTTACAGAATAAGTAGAAAGACGTCACATCATGTCCATGGACCCACTAACGTAGTGATCACCTTCTGCGCTGAACTTTTCCCAGCAATGCAGCCGCCGTATATCCAGATCGCTTAATGCGTTAAACAACAGATATGTTGGCACAACACAGAGAACGAGACAGATCAGCGAGGTAACGCAGATTAAACGGAGACAAATTATACATTATTTCTTACAGACCTGTCGATTACTTCTTTTCCCGTTGCATTGAGAACATAGGTTGAATACTAACCCCTGAGCTGCGGCTGTGAGTTGCTTTATACACGTGATTTTAAAGTTGGGTTTTGTAGTGCAGATACCTGTGAACGGTCGGAATGGAATAGCTGCACGTAGAATGTTCAGATACCTGTGAACGGTCGGAATGGAATAGCTGCACGTAGAATGTTCCGAACATTCCTTCCACATCGCCTCCCTCTCTCTATCTCAAAACTGTCATTATACAGAATGGGCCACGAAAAAGTAGCCCAAATCCGTAGCGTAGCGTAAATACAGAAAGTAATGAAAGGTAAAGGTAAAGTGATCCCGTTACAGGCCCGGTGTGACCCAGAGCGTGGGTAGAGGTATGGCTCTACTCTTCCATGTCCGCGGCACTATAAGGGGGTGAGTGGTCAGCAGCACGCCCCGGCCGCACTTTGTCTCCGGGAAAGACCTGATACCCATTTTAAAGGAGGCTGGGTTGGCCCCATGGCCAGTCTGGACGGGCGAAAAATCACGTCCCAACCGGGATTCGATCCCGGACCGTCCAGCCCGTAATCAGTCGCTATACCGACTGAGCTTACCAGGCCCACACAGAAATTAATACAGTAACCAAATGCTGAAAGGATATACCATCATAGAAGATGTTGCAAGTGGTTGCCTTCTGCATCAATACACAGCTGCGCACGTCTAATCATGTTGAGGTATACCCGATGTAGCAGTGATTTTGATGGCTGCAACTGCGTGGCTGATATTGTCCTTCAGTTCCTGTATCGTGTGCGGATTTGATTCGTATACCGTACTTTTCCGTGGGGACACTTGAAAAGTACGGTATACGAACGAAATCCGCACACGATACAGGAAGTGAAGGACAACATAAGCCACACAGTTGCAGCCATCAAAATCACTATGTTACATCGGATATACCTCAACATGGTGACAGCAGGACTCTTGACTAACTGTTCAAACGCTCTGCCCAATATACATACCAACGCCAGAGAGAATATCACAAGGACACGTGCAAAACGGGAGGCGTGCTACTTTTTCGTGGCCCATTCTGTACTTATGCTTTTGTCACTTCCTTCTCCCAGCAAGACTGCTCTATGTGGCACAGCATTTCCAGAAGTGTGCACATTTTAATCACAAAATTAGTCTGGAAAACTGGGTAACAAAAGAGAGAAACTAGTAATTATTGAACAACATTGAGTACTAGAGGGCATCTAAAGGAAAACCAGGGATGTTGTCGTTGTCAAGATAACCCAAAGACAAGAATATGTGTTTGTGTATGAAATTTTCGTCATTCTACTCAATTCAATAACAACATTTCAAGTCTGGAAATCAGAACATTTGATGCATCGAATTCACATTAACAGGGACTTGCTATGTCCTTGATAAATATTTTTGTGCTCTAGAAATTCCGGAATATTAGATAAACTGACCGTACAGAATAGAGAGGAATATTAAAATTTGAAAATAATTTTGGATATTTAATATCACACAGGTCTTAATGAGGCTTCGCAGTACATCACGACTAATAAAAAAGGTGTCGCTCCCAGCGGGTGAGCATTCAACGAATCAGTCTTTTTCTGAATCTTTACTCTGCAACCCACCCTCCTGCTTTTCCTTCTTTGAAGCTTCATTGTTCATTCGTCACCACAGCTTTGACAGGGGATACAATATCAAAAGTAAGCGAGACAGACTTCGCTGTTTTAAGGAACCAGTGGATTAGATTTTAATACTGAACCCGAATGTTTATAACAACGTCATCTATCATTTCTCGAATTTCGATTTAAAATATTTATTTACTCTTAAACAATACTATTTTGTTCTAGCCACCAAACCTTTACTAATTCTGTATTATAGACAATTAGCAGGTGCTGTTTAAGATCTGTTTGCCACAGTAAACTCTATTAACAAGAAATAAACGACACCGAATTTCTAATCAAATGAAGGCCCACAACTCTCCTATTTACACCGCTGCTGATGCATTGGAGATCGGCAACGACTGAGTGGCTTCAAGTGTTTGATAATTACCATCGCACTGTAAAATTTTATTACTCAAATTTCCATCAAATTCAACCAATATATTAAATTTATTTTCATCATCAGTTCGCTTTGAAATAGATTTCGGAACCAGCTTCCATCATCCTGCGATTCTACATTGTGAAAGCTCCTCAGACATGCGTACCTACGAATCTGATGTTTGTTGGACCGTGCATCAGTATGATAACTGAAGAATAAAAACCAACTAGATTCCACTTACTATTTTATTGTACTTCTTATAGGCTCAACATGTTTCGGGCACTACTATGCAGCCCGGACACTACTCCAGCCTAACTGCACCTAACCTCCAACATACAACAAACGAAGAATGAAACGACCAATGTGGTAATCAACATCACAGTCGCGAGCTCCTGATGATGGGCATAGTAGTGCCCGAAACATGTTGAGCCTATAAGAAGTACAATAAAATAATAAGTGGCACCTAGTCGGTTTTTGTTCTTCATTTATGCACACCTACATTAATATTGCCAAATATTATACAACACTATGTTACAGGTGTAGAATATAGGGGATGTCACTACAGGTTTTTGGTGTGCCTCATCCAAACCCACTTCAACCAAACCATCTGACAACTCCAGCTAAAGTAAACATAAATATACTAAACCTTTTTCATTCGCTTTCACTGAATTGCAAAAACGCGAGTATTAGGTTCGTCATGACATTCTGTCCGTCTGTCCGCATGTAACAACTCTCCTCCCACTGAATGGATTTTTGTTACATTTGATATTCGAGTATTTTTTGAAAATATGGAGAGAAAATTCTGCATCATTAAAATTTGGCAATAATAACGAGTTCTTTACATAAAAATGAATATAAACTTTTGATCATAGGTCTCTTCTTGACTTCTTAGAATGAGAAATATTTCAGACAATGTTTTAGAGACATTCAAAACACACATTACATATTAAATAACTTTTTCGAAAATTCTGCATTTTATGAAATAAAGTGGAAAAATATTGTAGAGCAGGACAGCTCATACATGGCAATATGGATTATGCGCATTGCACGCTAGATACCAAAGGCTACAAACACACATTCAGAATGTGTAAAAATTATTGCTTTTCTCCGGCATCAATGGTTTGCACGAACGCGCCTCGATGTAACGTAATTAGTATATTGCCTCTTTTGTTTTCTCCTGTTGCACAACAGCCCAACTCGGACCTCCGCGGAATCATTTTTTAGGTTTCTAGAATGCGCACGCACACACATACACACACACAAACACACTGGCTGGACTAACAACGATCAGCTTGAAACAAGTGCCGCTACTTACGCAACAAACACATGGGACGATCATTCATGCTCCCAGTGGGACTGAAACTCGCGACCCCAGCGATCCAGAAGCAGGAGACCTATGTCTTATAGCGGACGGCCACCGGTATCGGCAAATTCGACAAATATACGTAACGTAATTCAACTTCTTTCAGAACAAATGGCTGAGAGACCCATTTTCGGACCCTAACCGTTCCACACGTTGCGAACCAAAGACCCGGCCACGAGGCAAGCAGTTATACTCGCTGTTCACTGCACACCAACAGCACAGCTAGCAATACTTACTGCACCACACACAATATATACATGAGAAATGGCTGTTACAGAGAAGCAGAGCCACACCTCAGCAAGTTCATACCCATAAAGCCGAGGTTAGGAATGAGTGGAGGAATACTTCCACTCCCTCTTACACAGCAGAATTTCGACAGTAGCCCACAACGTCTGCGAGACCGACGTTGCTCCGAATTACAGATAAGTGCGGATCACACGGATTACGACAATTTAGAACACAGGTTGAAGTAAAGCGTATGATTTAAGTATTGCACCAGTATGTACCGTGTAGAAAACATAAAATTTACTACAACATCAACGTATGCAATACTACAACAGCAGAATATTAAACACAAACCATTAAGTTACATTACAAAGAAATTAAAACTCTCACAAATAAAATATAAGCCATCGGTTAGGACGAAACGCAGCTTCGAACAATCGGGGCTCGGAAAATCGAGACTTTCATGGAGTGCACAGGGTTAAATTTATCTTGAAGAATTTGAAACTGCTAGTATGAACTGAGTCCAAATGGCTTAAGGCTAGATGTATTGTCAACCCAGTAGCAGATCTTTGGATACCATAGCCTTCGGGGAACTTCTTGGCCAGTTCAGACATTCTGAGATCCTGAAGATGGATTGGAATCCACTAATTTGCTAGGACACTGTATTGATTTTGTTGCCTGTTGCCAATCATAAACCAGCCAGGTACTGGATGTAACAACTGGTAACCAATATTAAGGTTTGTACATCAGTGGAGTAATTTATAACACATGAGAAGTCCGTTCAAGTTAGATATAAAATAGGGCTCTCTGAATCAGATTATAATGAAGGTAGATCTTAGGGGAAATAGAGCCGAACGCGATAGAAACTCAATATTTTGCCGCCACAAGCGATTATATGAAAAGAGGATTTAGAATTCATGGCTCTGAGCGGAGGTAGGAATAAAACTGCATAACATAATGCGAACGGAGAAACGATAGGTTATACTATATACTATACACTATATATATATATATATATATATATATATATATATATATATATATGTGTGTGTGTGTGTGTATGACTAAGCGAAGTAAATGATAAAGGAGGAAGAAAGAAGATCGGTAACCCAAAGAACTGTAATAATTGGGGGTACTATTAGTGATCTTCGGTGTACACGTACACTTTAACAATTATTTTAGGAATTCAAAAATGTACAATATTTACTTTCTCTAAGAAACATAAATTCACATTCTATTTTACACCTAAGCATTAAACCCCATTCTTCTTTGATATTGAACATGGCATATATGATACAGAATTATAATATATAATTTCATACTGTAACTTCTATGTTTCAAACAATGTCCTTCAATAACTTAAGAGTCACTGTGCATTAAAACACCACTAAAATATGTACACAAGCATCTGGTTAGAAGTTTTTGGCATATCTCTGTTTTTCGAACACTAATTTGACAGCTGGAATGAAAGGTTCCAACCCGTCTGGAGTAGTGCGAAGTATCTTGAATTGGCAGGTGAAGTGAAGACAGTTTGAAACCACATGTCACTACGTCAAACAGGCTTGAAAACACAAGAAAGGTTTCCACCAGAGACTGTAAATTGTTCGAAGGAACGCCTTTCCGCAACACACAATAAAGTTGGTAACTCTTCTTGCAGTTGGCCCATAGAGTTCTAAAATATGCTTGTATCTTGTGAATTTGTTATTGCACTTCTTCAGGTAAAAATCTATTTGTAAATTACGTACTCTACTGCACGCAGTTGCATATTTATAATTGAAATTTTAGAAGTTTCATGAAATTTGATATTTGAGGATTTTTCGAAAATTTTCGAGAAAATTCAAGTTTCATTATAATCTGAGAAGAATAACTGGCACTTTATGTGAAAACCTATTTACACGTATGATAATATTTCGTTGAATTCTTCTTGTAGAGAACAACGAAACACACATTTTATGATCAATAACGTTTTTCCGATGATCGTGTTGTTTAAAAGATAATATGGACAGACCTGGGACAGATACAACCAGACGGGTCACCGATGACAATATAATACGGCACATACGCTTTGCATGTTGGATAACTGAAGCTACAGCTACACACTGAGAATGTGTAATAATTATTGCTTTTTTTCATGGCAATAGTGGTTACGCGAATGCGTCTCAATGTTACTTTATGCCTATATTGTCTCTCTTGTTCCAACATTTGTGTACTTCATGCGTCTTTTGTATGAAACCCAAAGTTTGGTTTTCTTCATGCTTAATCATCTCACCATAAGACGTGCAGAACAGGAATAAATTCCATACTTTACTACCTTCTGCAATAGATGGTGGTAAGAGGTCAACTTCACGGTCCAATATGTACCAAGCAGACAGGAAAATTGGTAGTTCCCATTGACTGCATGAAAGCGGTGACAAATTTTTAAGTTCATGTATCCATTACATGTACTGTAAGACCTCCAAGCCGGCAGGGAATGCAGACAATATCGGAAACTAATACTGGCTGTTCTCATCTGCTTTGCTTGACGGACCTAATTAACAGGCCAATAATACGCTGTAAGAATAAATTAATTCTAGATTTGGACATTCTGAGAGCCTTGCATTGTGATATATTCGTGTAATAGAAGCCAACAAGATGTACAATTCATCAGCTTTATTTTGATATACAACTCTATATGTTTTGGACAGACTTACAGTCCATCATCAGGAGTCTTGATACTGTATACACAGCAATTGTTAGCAGACAGTCAACATAATTAGTATGAAAAATACCAATTGCTGTGAATACAGTACCAAGACTCCTGATGATAGGCAGTATGTCTGTCTGAAACATATAGAATAGTGTATCAAAATGAAGTTGAGAAATAGTGCATCTTGTTGGCTTCTATTATACCAATAATTCTAGATTATTGTTATTATTATTATTATTTTAAAAATATATGTAATTGCCCTTGGCGTTCACTCCGATTTAGGTTGAATTCAGCTGTAATCACCTTGTTTCTGCCTTGTCTTGTCTTATCTCTTGTCACGATTGGTTTTACATTACCTCTTTGTATTGGTGCTTTAATTGGCCATTAGGTTGTTCCGTCGGCGACGTACATAAAAAAGGACCCGAAATGGATTATCTTACCGTTACATACGCCGTCATTATGATCCCTAGCGTTAGTTTCATTATCGTCATCATTGTCGTATATTTCATAACAAAGGGTAGTGAATAAAGAGAAACTGGTTAGGTTTTCTGTGTATATGCGAAAGTATTAATTAACACTTTCGCTACTGACCAAGAATATTGGTTTTAAACCTGTCCGGCTATTCTGAATCTTTAAGAAGCCAATGTCTAGGACTTCACAACACCAAATGCTTGGCGTTAACTTAAAAAAAAACATTCTTGCTGGTGTTAAGGACAAAGACTAACACAGTTATAATTTTTCGCGGAACGCCTTTCATTTTGCAACAACCAGCTCTGATAAATCTGACTGCCAGACACAGGTACATTAAGTTTTCGTATCTATATACATTGGTCCTGGAGAAGCAAAGCAATCAAATCTTTCACAGAACCAGATAATCCCATAAACACGCTTCGTTGATTCAAAGTGTACTGAGCAGACAATATTCCTTCTGTTTTTGACAGCATCCTCTACACAAGACACGAGACCTTTAAAGATGCAGACTGACGACATTCAATTTAACTGCATTTCACAAGATCCAGATCTCTCCAAACAATATTTACGAAGATCTTAGTAGCTCAAACCAGATCTACCCCCAGACCCTTATACATTATTTCCTCTTCAGTCTGGTTTTAAATACCACTATGCAATTTGTGCAAAGAACCAAGAGTAATATTTTCAGTGCTTCAATACAAAGCTAAAAAGAAACTTAATTAGTTTCTTGTGAATGAGTGTTTACAAATATATCATATTGCAGCTGCAGCTTTCCAAGCAAGTTTGTTTCGAATAAAAACAGGTTAATTTCGCACGAATATACAACTTAGATTTCAAGTACGGACACTGTAGTTTTGAATCAAATTCACCCCAAAGTTTTGACGTGGCGAGGCTGTTCTTTCTCAGAGTAACAATGTGCTGAAAAAGCTTGAAATTTCGGTGTATTTTCACGATTTTCTGAGGTTTTTGACATCAGATACTTGGCAACAGCAGCAGCGATTAGACGGTGAAGTTTGAGAGACTTGCGAAATTGACTACGACAATTGAAGCACTCATGTACCATGCATTTTAAGGGGCGGATTTACTTATCTGCTTAGTCCGAACGACCGTGCCGTTGCTATGGAAAGCTGACTGCCTAGCAAGCACGAAGCTTCAAACTCAAGATTTTCGTCTCTAACAATTTTTGCCAAAAATAGGTTGTTCCCGAAGTTTCAGAAAACCAACGCAAATTAGTCAAATTTCTGTGCTAAACATTACGAGTTTGTCTCAAGCGAATCTGAGGTCATTAGAACCCAAATGATCTAAAGATGCTGCGTCTACATGTCTTCGCTACCAAATCACTATTTACAGCGTTACCGAAGAAATGGTACGTGAAGAATTTCGTTCTTTTAAATAAACATTATTTCAAATTTATACGTCCATTTACAACAAAGGTGTTAGGAATTTCAATGAATGCTTATGTGACAGATATAACTGTAAACTATTAATTTTATTGAAAAAACTAAAGTGTCATTAACGTCACTGTCGCAGCCAACAAGAGACGAAGGGTAAAGTGAACTTGCGAAAACTAAAAAAATAAATAAATAAATTTTTATACTGAAAGGAAGCAAGCAGTTACAGCAGTAGAAACCGAAAGGGAGGAGAGACACAGGACATCAGGGTAAACGATGAAAGGATCAACTTCGCCTTGGGGGGTAAGGAACAGATGTTGGACCTACCCTTCACGTGTCATGATAAAGATGATGATGATGATACTGAAAACTTTTAAAGTATTGCGCTATCAGAGTAGTACATTCACTTAGAAAACCTCCGACCTTTCAAAGAGCGCACTCCCTTCTCCCGATAGAATAACATCTACCGAAAGGAACTCAACCAAGGCAAGTGAAAAGGTAAAATGATCCCGTTACAGCCCCGGTCTGGCCCAGAGGGTGGGTGGAGGTATAACTCTACTCTTCCATGACCGCGGCACTAAAGGAGGTGAGTGGTCAGCAGCACGCCCCGACCGCACTTTATCCCCTGGAAAGACATGGTACCCATTTTACAGGAGGCTGTGTGGGCCCCAGGGCCGGTCTGGACGGGCGGAAAATCTCGTCCCCACCGGGATTCGATCCCGGACCGTCAACCAAGGCAAGTAGTGTGACGTAATAAGAACGAATTGAGTTTAACTCCAAGCTGAATAGAATCAGCCAGTTGGTTCAAATACAGATACTCGCATCCAGACAGTGTACTTTATTTCCTAAGCAGCCTATATAAATTACGTGAAATGCCTTGTGGTTCTTTATATGAATTATAACTATGAAACATTTAGCGTGGCACAGTCAAATTTATGCCCTACCGCCTCAGCAGTTTGATGGTGGCATGCGTGTATTAAACGTGCGGCGGTGGATGATGTACCGTCCGTGACTAATTGCTAGTTCAGGATGGAAAGCGGCGCTGTCGGAACGGAGGGTCTCTGCTCAGACCTGCTCTGCCCCTTTTTATTTAGCGACGATAAAGAAGCAAATTGTTATACTTTCGCATTCGTATCGTCTATCTTGATATTATCAAAGTGTTATTTATTCACCAACTGATACACTAGTGAGTTGTCTTAAAAACAATATTAAAATTTACGTTAAAACAGCTCCGACATGTTTCGGTGTTACAGTTATGCCATCATCAGGGAGCGCATTAATTCGTGCTTACTAAAGTTACTGTTTTTAAAATAGTCCATTAAACTACATCGGTGTGTGGTTAATACGGTGGTGGTGTGGCTGCAGTTAGTGGACTATTTTAACAACTGTGACTTTGGTAAGAACGAATTAATGCGCTCCCTGATGATGGCGCAACTGTAACACCGAAACATGTCGGAGCTGATTTAATGTAAATTTTAATATTGTTTTTAATACAACTCACTAGTGCATCAGTTGGTGAATAAAAAAGTTTTAAAAACTGTTTACTTTGTTTCTATGCAGTGCATGAGTAAGATCGTCAATGAACTCACCCACACAGTCCTATCAACATAAAAAGGAATACGGCCAGCAGCCAAGACGTGAGACCAAGTTTTCCGTGGGACTTGACAGTCGTCAAAATCAAGACAAATGATAGCTGATATCACTAAAATTACAAAGACGAAACGAAGAAAACTATTATTTTCATTTACTTTTTAAATTACTTACTTTTCTGAGATTATCAACATCTATTCGCCATATATATATATATATATATATATATATATATATATTAAAGGCTATGTTAAAACCAACAGTTTTGGTGACAGTTTGCAAATGTAATAAAACGGGCCGGGATAAAAACAGAGGTCTTTATGTGCCTTGCAGTACAGATAGAGAGAGAACTCACACATGAACATCGAATACATAAAAGTTATTTGTTTATATATTTGTACCGTCATGAATAAAGTTTTGGTGGACGGTATAAGAGGTTCAAGTATGTGATTCTTCCACAAAGACCAGTTTTGGAAAACGATACGCAGTGATAACACAAACGAAGTACTTCGAAATGCGCCAAACACACAACAACCGTTCATCGACTCAGATTCGGAGAAAGGTCAGTTTGAACTCTCACTGAAAGCCAGGCTTCCTATGGCTTATTTCTCTGCCAGCAGAAAATGTCGGACACAATACAATAAGATTTTTACAGAGAGCCACTCTAGTCGGCTGTATGGTGCAAAATTTTTACGAGAAATAGATGGACAGACAGAGGCACACATGTACACAAATTTACTCACGTACATACGCCCTCAAACAGCATTTCCCACAATCTTTCCTACTTTACTCCACTCACTGACGGTTGTATGAATATATGCCAGTGATGTAAACTAAACTATCTCGGTATTTCGCCCTACGAATTCTCAGAATAGAGAACGAAACCAATTTTGAACATAAATTATGTGAATATAGTTCATAATTATTAAGTTTTTTATTTTATATGAAATAGGAACTAATTTTTGTTTAAACAGTCTCTTTAATTAGAGGGATATAGAGGCCAAAATTGTACATTGCTTAAAAAGTTACAATAATAAATTACACAGTTTAAAACTTTGACAGTCTCAATTTACCACTCCCGTTACTCATAAAGAAACCCATTAAACTACCCTAAGTAATAGTTAATTGAACCTTAAGAAAGTAAACGACAAATTATCCATTAATGTAACTCGTCGACTTGGGAGCCAACCGAATATTCATCCAGACAACAAAACAATAAACTGACTAATCGTTTAAAGTATTAGGCAGTCGACTTTCCCCTTACTTAAATAACAAACCATTCAAGAGGCAAACTACAAATCATACGGCCTATAATAATAATAATAATCAGTGAATATAAATGAGCACGCATAATACCTCAAGCTCTCAGGTTTGTTACCCAAGACTGCAAAACGTCTGGCGGGAAAAATGACACTGAGTCCAAATTTTCGCCTGGTACTATAATTACTGCCTGTACCTATTTTCCACCAACACTACATACATAATAATAGTAATTATAATCTATTGCTCATAAAATGGGGCTATTTGAGGCTGCAGCACTGACGGACATACATTTATAAAATTGTAAACACAAAAATATCCATATTAGAGCAGGGATTCAAAATTTAAACCTCAGAAGCAGTTAGATAGGGCCACCTTAATATGTGGGCTTGTCACATGCAGTGCTGTTGTATGCTCAGTACTGTTATTTTCGCATCACATATGTAGCTGCTGCAGTGATGAACACTGTGTTCCACGAGCCTAATACGAACGATCCTCAAAAAGTCACAATTTTCATATTTCTGCGGCTTCGCAGTAAATAAAACTGTAAAACCAGCTATAAGGTCACAAAGCAGTCCAACGAGATATAACAAGATTCAGGAAAAAACAACCTGAAGAAATATTAGTCTTCTTCTTCTGAAAAAACTTGTAGTGCAACTACAGTACTCAACGCATAACATTACATTCTTCTACGCGTTTCGGAGCTCGTCGGCACCGTCTTCAAGCAGTCTGCTGTTTGACTGTTCGTTTTGGAAGCAACAACTAGCTGTAAACACTTGTCCAAACGTGTGGGTAAAAATGGGTCTTCTCAATGATGTACTACTTTACAAATAAATAGAAGACTCGCTGAAAATGGCGCCGACGTGCGCCGAAACGAGTAGGAGAATATGTAAAGTGTTAAGTCCAACAGTTGCACTAAACTTTGGTTCAGACGAAGACAGTTTTTGTGCACTTAATCCACGTTATACATAACATTAAGATAATCTGAAACAGTCTTCAAAATGCGATTCAACGACAAAATAGTATAACACTGAGGACAACAGCAGACCACATAATCACACTAGAAGAACAGCTGAAGAGCTACAAGATTCAGTTATTCAGTACATGAAGCTACTTAAGACAGAAGTGCAAATAATCTGCATGCCAGTTACGACGTCAAGAAGGTCAATTTCTAATGTATGGGTGGACAGTGACATCAGCAGGAATAAAATCTACATGCTGTAATTGGGACACAAACGAAAGTTAGCTGTTTGAATAAAGGTAGACCAACTTGATGACATTTGCTTTATTATGTCAAATTACTGCTCAACATGTTTCGGATGTATTAACATCCGGAATATATTGAGCAGTAAATTGACATAATAAAGCAAATGTCATCAAGTTGGTCTACCTTTATTCAAATATCAAGATGATGCACGGTCCAATACGCATAAGAAGGTTAGCTGCTTGTACGAGAATGGGTAGTGTTTATGGCAGACAGCGGCTTACAGAACGTTGGGTGTTTTTATACCGAAACGTTGTAATTAATTTAAGAAAATTTAAAAAAATTCCATGTATATGTGACACCTACTGTGACATTCTCATGCAGCTAACACAAGGAGTGGTGACGACACTGATGATGGTTTCATGTAGGTCGATACGCGTTTGCGAAGGAAAAACCTAAGTTAGTAATTGTGCAAAAAGAGCTGGTTAGTTTTACAACTAAAACAAATAAACACAATAATTAGTGTTTTTTTCCTCGCTCGTCTGTTCTGCTAATCTTTTCTCTCGTTTAACCAAAACAGTCCTTGCGTGAGTGAGCCTTTCGGATCTTCAACATTCTGTGTATATTGCCCGGCATGCCGAAGATTTGTACTGTTATGACGTCATCATAGAGACACTAACCACTTGAGACCAGCCTGTAATAAGAACGCCAAGTGAATTGAAGCATTCTGTCCGAAAAGCACAGGACTCCAGTTCTGGAGCTGCATTCACATACATTGCCTGCATGCGCGGTTTCCTGAAGCCGGGCACTCGGGGGACAGGAACGACCTAGTTGAAGAACTCCCTATCGCTCAAGGACGGACCTACGTTATCGTCTTCCGCTTATTCATACGTCCGCTTCACACGAGAGATCAGTTTCGCTTAGTGGTAATATTTAGACTTGTAATGGAACTTCTGATGGATTATAAGACTATCGTGACAGGTTCGCAGAGTACAACAAGATGCGACGTTTCTCAATTTGTTTATTTCTGTAAGATGCTCTACATGTTTCAGACGGGTTTTCGGTACATCATCAGGAGCTGAAAATTGCACATAATACAGAGTCAGGTATTTGTCAGACCAATACCTGACGCTGTATGTGCAGTTTTGAGCTCCTGATGATGGACGAAAAAACCGCCTGAAACATGTAGAGCGTCTTACAGAAATAAATACATTGAGAAACGTTGCATCTTGTTGGTTGTTGTACTCTGCGAATATATTAGCGATGCACCGAACTATGAACGTTACATTTACCACAACAAGCTATTTAGTCGTTTACTTCTGTCTCCAGCCGAAAAATGTTGTAACACGTTGCAACAGAACACTGTCGCCATCATCCAAATTATTAAATTCATCATTCACGAATATTTTTCCTGTGATTTAGACGAGGCGAAAAAGAATAATTCGGGTTTTAGTCGTAAAATACGTCACAAATAATCGCCTTTATCCTTCGAAGTGTTCATGTGTAAGATGGTAAAGGTAAAGGTAAAGTATTACCTGTCCACTTCATGAAGGCATAGTGTAGGAGCAGAGGCGTAGCTGCAAACATTCTTAACCTCGGCTTTAGCTAGTGGCGTAGAGGTTGTAGGCCTCTTTTGCATTTTGCACTCCGACATTATTTCAGGTGCGTATTAAATTCTTAACAGCCCAAGGGCAAAGTGCGAGAGATGTTCCTGCGTCTTTTAATATTGCATATGATCTGAGTAGCTGTATGGAACGATATCAACAATACAGTTTTTCTCTCAGTATTCGTGTATCCTATTGCACAAAAACCATTCATTTTCCTGTAATGTTCAGGTTTACACATCAATAATGTAAACAAAATGGATTAATGTTTTAAAAAATTCCATTTATTAACATTTTTTCACGCCCGTAATTAGTACAGTTATACTATTACCCAGTAAGTAAAACCGAATCAGAGATTGCAGCTACGAAATACAAATAAATAAATAATAAAAATATCAGATTACCTTAAGAATATAATTCAAGTTGACAAGAGTTAAAGGGCTATGAGTAATAACATTTTTGTGTCTTACGACACCCAAAACACATGGGCACATTTTTATGCCTTATAATTTTAAAATTCGGAACAAAACTTACAAGATACCCGCAAAACTTACAAGATACCCGCAAAACTTACAAGATACCCGTTGACATGTATCTTTCGTGATTGCAGTATGTCTATTGCAGCTGATGAGTACAAGCGATGTTTTGCAAGCAGAAGAATTCCAGATCGACAGGTTAGTCATTTAGGGTCTTTCAGAGATGGCTAGAAAGCGACTGATTTCCTTGCATTTCTACTTCAGTTTAAGGTCCGGCTGAAGAAGATGAAGAGTTAGTGCAGGAGTACAAAAATTTGCATGGCAGCTACATACTGTAAAAGATGTGCGATGCAAAAGAGAAATAGGTTGAAGAAATCCAACGAGATGCAACAGTACGCAGATATTTATTTACTGCTAAATTATTCTACATGTTTCGGGCGTCCATCCCTCCCATCATCAGGAGTACATAAAACTCTAATTGCAGCCTCTGTTACAAACCATACTATCTGGGGCTTGCTTCCCAGATAGTAGGATCTGTACCATTGGCTGCAAATACTGTTTTATGTACTCCTGATGATGGGCGCGATGGACGCCCGAAACATGTAGTCTAATTTAGCAGTAAATAAATATCTGCATACTGTTGCATCTCGTTGGATTTCTTCAACCTAGAAGTGCGATGCACGGAACCACGAGTATAAAAAGAATGTAAAAATCAGCAAAATAGAAAATTACACTTAGTCTTTCTCTACAGTCACAGTCAAAATGACAGGTCAAATACTGTGTTGATGTATTTAATTGAAGAAATTGAGTATGTGTTTAACTTGTTTTACCGTTTAAAATAAACAGAAACAAAAATTAATACTCGGCAATAACAATCCGTTTTATTTCTTGAATTTACAATGCATTCCACTTGGGTAATTTGAATCAAATCCTGCAATTATATTCGTGTACATTGTATGTATTGTTATTTGTCATGTGTATTGGTGTAGTCGTCTTGCGTGTATTGTTGACATCTTATGTGTATTTGTTGTACTATGTGTGCATTGCTGTTTTTTACTTTAGATGCCGGACTGCTGGCTAGAAATCAGTATTCGGAAGGTCCTGCGGCCGGCCACCTCGACATAGGATTTTCTTGGTTTCCCTGTGCTGAGTTGCTTTCCAAGATTCCAAATTGTTACTACATGCTTCTCATTTAACCCTCCCGACTTAAATTTAGTAGTAACCAATTTCATATTTTGTATACATGTAAAATAACCACTGCCACCGGGTGACAACTCAATTGCAGTAAATAATAGTAATAATAATAATAATTATTATTATTATTATCATTATCATCATCATCTCCTTTATGCAGGGTATTTATACTTACATTCCTGAGACAAACTATGTCCCTAGGGAATACAGTGTTGCAGCTATTCTGTTGTTACTATTCATGGTGCTTATATCATTAGTTCCAGTGTTGAATCTATTGTATTTTATAAGTACTTTCCGAAGTATGTGTGCAGTGCCCAATATTGCTGTTTTCTGGAGCTCTTGACTTCATGTTTTCCTGGTATGTTGGTCACGTATTTTCTAAATGACTTTGAAATAGTCCCAGTCGCCCTTATTTTGTTGTTGGGGATAGTTCTGTCAGTCTGTACTTGTTGATTCCACAATATGGTTACCTTGCCTCCTTGACTTGTTTCTACTGATTTTGGCACATGTTCATACCAGTGTCTTTTGTCCAACTGTACCTCTGTTTCCTTGCGTATGTTGAAGTGTAGTTGTGCACACACTCTATCATGTCTTCTTCTTCTTCTTCTTCTTCTTCTTATTATTATTATTATCTTTGTCGAATTGTTGGATAAAAAGTCGATCTGGGTTGATGCAGTCTTGAATGTTCTTCAAGAATAACCATTGTTGCGTTCGAAAACACGCGGGCCACAATTTTATAACTATCTATACGCGAAAAAATACAGCCTCTAGCACTGATTTTGCGAAATTATTCGTGCTGTACAAAACATGGTAATCTGACTTATTGCTGAATACTGAATGCACTGAAATCCAAATCTGAAGCTCTGTTTTGCTATGCATGTTATGTGGATCACTCAGTCCTCTGATGATATGCACGTAAGTCATGTAATGTATGCACAAATGAACAATGGGAATGCATATGGGAGAGTACAATACGAATGGCTAAACAACGTAAGCACAAGCCTCCCAGCATGCAAAATTTAATTAGGGGAAGTTCGCAAAGTCACGACAGCCCTGGGTACGAAAAAAGAACGTATAGAGTGTGTAAGATCTAACAACACCACGGATTAAAGTGAAATGCCAACTTGACGCAACAATATGATTTACTGAACCTTTTTAGTTCGACATGTTTCGGGCGCGTACGTCCATCACCAGGAGCACTAGATGTTAAGTTGCAGCATATGGTTTTCTGCACCGAGTTTGTAGATGGGTGGTGGTCCTGAGAGCCGCTGCGTAGGTCGTGCGTACGGTTTTGACGGTTCGGATGGTGCCGTCGCACGGCACCAACAAACCGTCAAAACTTGTTGCGTCAAGTTGGCATTTCACTTTATTTCATGATGAAGATGCACGGTCAAACAACCCTCAAAAACACCACGGATGTACAAGATGAAGAATGGCTGTTTAAAAAAATTTAGTCACTATAAGAAAATATGACTGGTTACACGATTTTCGACGGAGCTTCGAGAATCAGCAACGGTTTGAAGCACGTTAAGCCGTCCCTATGGAATAGGTACAGGCGTCGAAGAGTGAGGCTGGTCACTCATCCTTATCTAGTACCAAAGTTAAGAATATGTGGCGCTTTAACTCCATTATTCTTCGTACAACTTCATGGCACGGTGTTTAGTTAGGCAGATAAAACATTTTGCTTCTTTAGGCATGTCAGCGTCCGTTTTTTGCAGAATGTAGCGCATCTCTTAGCTTTTCTCACATTCTGCCTGAATGCCAGTGTTAGGAAGAACAGCGTCGTAAATACCATTTCCACCTACGGCTGCACGACGCCCGAGAACAGGGCTGTGATCCTTTCTGAGAGCGCGTGCCCAAATTTTCAATAAATTTAAAGAAATTGGTTTGGCGTACCCACGAGAATTTTGAAGAGCAAAATGAGGTCATAGAGACTTCTATAATTATTACTAATTAATGAATTATTATTAACGCGTGTTATAATTATATTGTGTAATTAATTCCAAATATATTTATTATATTATATTTATATTTAAAGCCTCTTTGAGGATGCGATAAAGAAGAATATCTGGAAGTACCTGGGGCTACTACTGCTGCTTCCTGTTTGTAAAGAAGATTGTAAAAACTTTCGTCCTTTGTCACGTATTCGCCCAATGACCACCCGGCCGGCACCTCATTGATAAATTTCTAGTCAGCACTTCGCACGGCTCCCGATTTGTGTCAAAAGTTTCACTCATTGTATTACTCGGTAGCAACAGTAATTCATATATGATCTCTAAGCAGTCAGATATATTTATATACACACATACTCTTCACAGTATAGAAGCGCTAGTTTGGCTTAAAAATAAAAAAATTGGGACACTAGTGAATGCCGCGTGCCAAGGAATAATTTTCGCGTGCCATAGTTTCGCTAGCCCTGTCCTAAGAGATTTTCGCTGTACTATTTCGAAAATTTTGGCCTTCGATGCCAATGTAGACATCGCGACGCTGGTTAAACGTTTTATTTAATCCTTTTCAATTGCTTTGACACCGCGGATATGTCTCGGCTCTTGTCGCTGTTGCATCTGCACCAATAATAGGAAACACAGAAAAATGTTTCCCAATTTTTTTTCCTCGCGGGCTAAAGTTAAAAGCTTCGAAAAATAACCATGGATCCTCACATTCTTGCCCATGTAAACAAGGTATGGATGGTCTGGATGACAAGTATCATAAAGAAAAAAATTATATTTTAGAATTGATTTTAGATGGATATTAAAACATACTAGTAGCATATGTTAACAATGCACTGTAGGGTTTGACCTTATATAAATTGACTGTCGCTTGTTGCGTTCGTGCAGGGGGGTTCTTAATTAGATATTGTAACGGTCGTACGAAATAAACATATCGACAATTTAAAAAGTGCTTTGATTATTTAAACAACACTATTAATTTAATTAAAAATAAGTACACTTTGCAGTAGCCATTGCGGAAATACATCCACGGATCTCCTGGGGTCCCCTCGACGCACTTTGGGTACTGCTGCCTTAGAACATTCCCCTACAGATTACCAACTTGTATCGCCTTGTGTACTTGTTTGTTCTACTATATGAAGTAGAAGTCTAACTTATATTTTAGAGTTCCGATATATTTCTGTTTATTCCAATCCCTGCCGCCTTGGGGAGAAGGGGGGCTTTTAATAAATTTTAGATACACACATAAAACCTTCGATTCCAACGTTTCTGTAAGCTCACATATTCTCACTCACACTCAAACACACTCACACACACACACACACACTCAAACACACTCACACACACACACACACACACACGCGCGCGCGCGCTCACTGTACCTTCAAGCCGAAGAGCACACAGAAAACACATGAATATTTTGAAGATATGTTACAATAAAATTTCATGTAATAAAGCACAAGTAGAGAAATTTCAAAAGTCAACAGTCTCGTTATTCTTAATAGGAACAATTTAAAAAAGGAAAACAAAACATGTCAAAGGTAAGGCAAAAAGAAGGCAGGAAATGTATGCATAGTGTAACAGTCCTGACAAGCAGAGTAATTTTAGAGTACGGAATTGCATTGGTCATAAAATGAGAGTTTAGTTTTTTCCGCATTTTAGTTTCAAAATATTTGTCCATTAAAATAGAATATTTAATGAGTTAGGAGCCAGTCCTTTTACAGACGCCCTCATAAACTCATTTCATTCTTAATGTAATATTCCGTCATTTTCGTCAAATTTAAGTTAAAATTTCAATAAGCCGGCAAATATCAGTTAAAACCTCCAGTATGAAACTTTTTAAAAATCCATTGAGCTCTTATCGAAACGTTTCGTGCGGTAGATCTATATATCGATTTTACCGGCAGCAAAAATATCGATAAAGCCGAAAGCGCCTATAATGAGCGCAAAACTATGGCTGCTATTGACACTTTTTGACCCACTGTTTAAATCTATATAAACACGTCACTTCTCTATTCTAAATTTTAGACCTTAGACGTCGTCGCGACGCACAGCTGGAGAAACCAGCAATCGTGGTAATCTGAACGATTTATCCCGGTCTTGACTAAGAAAAGAGTTACGACTTGCCGCGGTAAACAGACACGATGTGCGTAAGACTTTGTGGAGTCGCTGAACCAAGAAATTTCCTGTCTCCTCTACATGACTGCGTCTCATTGCAATTTCTTGGCCAAACCCCGTCGCTTTGTGTTTGTTTCTGCTGTGCCGGTGTACCAACCCATTAACTTAATGAGTCGTTTAGCTCCTTTGGTTGCCTCTTGCAGCTAGGCCATCCGCCTGAAGCTGTCCACATGCCCATAATACCTTGAGTCTTCTACAACAACATTCTGCAAATTGCTGAAATCTAAGTGGCGTCGTCGGAGAATGATGATTAGCAATCTTACCTTGTATTCGGTTTATAATCTTAAGACGAAAATCAACAATTCTTATCTCGATACACGTAGTAGCTTTTTTCAGAACTCTCTCCCTTCGTGGTGTTTCAGTCCAACAAGGGTATAGATCGTCTATTTTGAGGGTTGTAAGTCACACACAATTAGACACACATACCACGTAGGACTCCTCTGAACGAGAAAACAGCCTCGTCTGAGAACAACCAGGCAAATCCTAAGATATTTCCTTTATTTAATCCACGATAAAGCCTGTCAATTTCCAGTTAATTTTCTTGTTCTGTAATTCAAATTCACGTACAAACACAGTTGAAAGGCATTCTTGTATAAACCAAAAATCATTTCGTAACATTTTCATACAGGCTAGGCGTTTAATACTGACAATGAGAAAGTTAAAGCCGAAATACCAGATAAAATAGGGTACATCTACATTCTTGTATAGAGGTTAGTTGTAACAGTGTATTAGCAGGCTAATCCTTTGGACTACCTTATATTTTAGATGCAAAAAAACGAGCATGGGTTGTTTTATATTTCTTTTGCTTTTATTGTTGTCTAGAAAATCCCCTCTTTCGCCTCTTGGAAAAGCGTTACGTCACGTCACTCAGAACTTAAGCACAGAGAAAAGTTGAGCCTGTAGCAGCAACAGCAGCAGCTTTGTCGCCTCCGGCAAGCGACAAAAAATAAGACTGAGGAAGAAAATAAAGCGAAAAAAAAGGATAAAAGGGGAAAAAGTTGGGAGTACAAGAGAGCGATTGAGCACTTGCACTGATGTCGACTGGACAGCGTGGTTATTGGGATGCCTACAGTTCATGTCACCAGGAGTCAGAAAAGAATGGAACTTAGCTATGTCATGAAAGGTCGAGACACTTCCTCTCCACTTATTCTTTGTAATACATATAAAATAAAGTACAAAATAGGAGCAGAAGTGAATACAGACTGAAATGGATACATGAAAATGTCACGAAGCCCCCAAAAATAAAGCCTGTACGTAATAAACTCCAAGTAGCAGAGACATTTAGAAGCTGACTGTCTCCCATACCGTCCAGAAAGTCATCGACTTCTTATGTAATTCGAGGATTCGTTACCGTTAATAAGAGCTTGTAGCTAACAACGAGATCCAGTTCAATCCTCTCCACATCTGGAAACCTGTTTATCTGACGCCTGCTCCAGTAAAACCGTGCCGTCGATACTTCAATGTCTGCAAAAATCCATTTCCTTCATGTCTCTAATCAATATTTGAAGAAACATTTTTTTCTCTGGTGTCTCATCAATTCAAATATATATATAGTTGTGCCTCAAATTATGATGTACTTCGTACTTAACTCTAAAACTACGTTATTTTCAATGCACATCCATTACATTTACTTGATAGGTTTGTGTCTTACGTCATTTATTACATAAAAACGAGTACTATTATAGCCCATAATATTACGTAACACACAGTTTTTATAATTAGAATTTTTTCACCTCTCTTTCACTCTCTCCTCTGGACTGTGTTCACGATTTCTTCACGTGATTTTTCCAACTGCACTGTCTTTACAAAAAATTTCGTATGATTCCACTTTCATTATCTTGGATCTACTAGTTATTTCTGGATGATTTTTCGTTTATGTTTGATGTTTAGAAAATTTTCCCTCCACCTCTGTACTCTGCACAGTAGAGGCACGCATAACTCATTCTCTTCTTATTTCCGCAGACGGTATCTCCCTACCTACTTATCTCCTCATACCTCACAATTTCCAGATTCCCGATCTAATAACACTTAACCATTACTCTTGTTCATACTACAAAAAAGTGTGAAAAATCCTGTCCAATATTATTGTTTTTTATCCCAATATAAAATTAAAAGTCTCTTTCTACAACACCAAATAAATTCCTCCTTGACATTCTAATCATAATTTATAAATGAAATGTTTTATTACATACTATTTCAATTCCTTATTTATTCCACCGAAGTGGGTCCTAACATTTTCCATTGCGCTGCTCTATAGAGATTATGGCTGATGCAGTCTGTCAACGCTAGCCAATCCACGAATGATTTATTACATTTTAAGGCAAAGGAATTAAAACAAAAAGACCAGACGACGTATATGATATGACGCACATGCCAAGTTTTATGAAATTTGACAAATTGTGTCTCGCATGTTGATATTCTGAATAAAAAAGGAAATTGTCAGCAGCAAACAGAGCTGATATCTGCTCCCAAAAGCAAATATCAGATGCAGAGCTGTTATCAGGTGCTCCCAAGCGACAACCACCAGCAGCAAAAAGACCTGTTGTCAGTGCTTAAAACAGCAACTATCAGCGGAAGTGATGATGTCAGTTCTCCCAGACAGCAATTATCAGCAGCAATGCTGTTGTCAGTGATCCCAAACAGAAATTATCAGCAGCAGTGCTGTTATCAGTGATCGCAGTCTGCAACTATCAGCAGCAGAGCAGTCCTCCCAAACAGGAAAACGATTATTTTGATACTATAAAATTTTTATTCGGTAAAGGAACAGAAAACACAATCATTAAGCACGGAACGTAAAAATCGTAGGAATTCACAAGTTCGGGCTTTACAAGCACCTCTAAGGGCTCTCTTGTTGATTTATATGTCTTGCAATATGCGTGTTTGGGCCGACGACGGCTGTACAGGAGCCGAAATATGCAGGCAATTTATCATCTAATAAGTGAGTTGTGCTGACTGCATATGCTTCTACTGGAAAAATAACATTCCACAAACCTACCTTTTTTAAAACGAAATATAAACGACCATTTTAAATTTATTTTTTTTTGTTTTGTTATTATTACAGCAGCAGTTTATTGTATAGCGTACCCTTAAAACCCGAACTATAAGGATATTTGCAATATTCCTGCGTAACTTAAGATAAACATAAAGAGGAAAATAACATATCCAAATAACATCTGTAATATTATATAACCTAATACACTAAGCTGTAATCATAGCCAAAGGAATATTTTATTGGATGAGACTAAAGTATCTATTGTACATATGGGCATTTACAGTGTCTGTTTTCAATTCAGAAGCACGTAAAGTTGCAGTTAAATTCAGAGGTAATATAATTCGAAGTACGGTATTGTGGACTTTTAAACTTTGTCGCCCATAGGAATTGCTTTTGCGAAATTTAAAGAGCAAAACAGCTTTAAAAGTGTATATTTTTCTTTTTCTGCACATACTGGGTGGATGAAACCATGATATTTGATTCGCAGGGCTAAGTTACTTCTTTATATTGCCTACAATATGCAACGTACTCAAGGTCAGAAATCCGGGTTTATATAAGCACAGTCACGAAGTGTCACGAAAGTGCTACGAGTGCATGCATTAAAACTTACTTTCTCATGCAAATAACAAAAGAATATGGTGGGTTTTCCTTCCCTTTAGTGCAGTTTATATGCATAGTATCCGCTTCCTGATCGACTTTAGGTAGGTTGGCATGTGTTTTTATGACCCATCATTCAAAATTTACAAGCTAATAAACATAGACGAAACTGTTAGGTCAGGTGACCTACTCCAGCCCTTGTTACATTTGTGTGGAAAACAGAGCGTCTTTACATACAGCTAAGTCTACCGCTGATAATTACTCTAAGCACAAGAATTGAACAATATATTGGTTTTTAAAATCCCTTGTCGGGAAATAAAGAACTGAAGAGGGTGCTCCATGGTGAAGCTGCTTTAACTTCATGCAATTTCTAGTTTCCATCCGTCCTGTGTAATTGATCATTCGCAGTAAGCCATCTATGACCTCTTTTCTTTCATTGCTGGAAAAATGTACATAAGACTTCCCACGTGCAATACATTTGGTATTCACAAAATTTATCACGAAGGAGCACCAAGTTTATTTTTACCATATTGTTACATTACAGTTTACTAAGAAATTATGTATTCATACTAAGGACAGGGGTACTACTTAGCCACAAGCCAGTCTATGATAAACGTCTTCATTTTACGATTAAAATTGTTATGCCACGCCAGATTATAAACCAAAGGGCCAGTCATTTCAAGTAGCCAGTAACGATTGGCGAAATTTGCGTTTAGAACGGACAGTTCTACGTTGTCTGTTTCAGTGGGATGTGCAACATTCTAAGATCCTTTTCGAACGATTAGACCCTGAAGATAGAGGAAACGAGGTCCTCCGAAACGATGGTAAGAGTAAACAATCTTCACGATGTCATACTATAGAAGACTTAAATCTAATTGCGCTCATTCTCCACTTTGAAAGACAGACAAATATTCTGAGAGGATGTAACAAGAGACTTTTATATGAAGGTCATCATTTTACGGTCTTGAGTCCATAACAGCTAACTACTTCACTGGTCAAGGTGACTACTGAACCGCCCAAAAGCAAGTTAAGAGAAAATATTATCTTGTATTAAATTTGGATGCCAATAGAAATTTATGTTAGCCAGTTTGCAAATGGTAGCACAACGTTGTGGGTGGAGCACTGAACATGGAGGATCTCATGTTTATGTTACTAATACCGTGAATTTGCGTATATTCAATACTTTGACCAAAACATACACTTGCTAAAATACAATAAAATACAAATTATAACAGTTAGGACGATTAATACCTGAAGTGGAGTGTTGGACTAGTGATTATTTGTGTTCGTAGAATCCTTGAAGATGGCACTGCGGTGCCGAAACATGAGGGGGTGATAATTATTATGAATTGCGTTTTATTGTATTTTATTAACTGCATTTTTTCGTCAATTTACTGAATAGAGTATTTAATTTCCACACAATCTTGTAAATTCAGTACATAAAAATTAAATTTACAGCTTGTCTTAGCATATATTTATTATGTGTTTAAGAGATTGTGGGTTATTTGCTTTTATGAGACACGAAATTAGTAAATAGATTTATTGTATTAGTACGGCTAAAGGTATTATTTTATTTAAGATAAATCAGGGCGAAAAACAAAAAAAAAATATTTAGATTGATTATAAATAAAATGAAGGAGTACGTCGGCGGGTGAACTTTCTCTCTCGGGGAGTTCTAAATTACAATCTATTAGCAAAGAAATTTTCCCCGTTTTATGAAATCCAAAAGTTCGTTTCCACGTTCACGTAACCAATTATTTTTCTCTATTCTGAGTCAAATCCAATCCGTACCCTCCCAACCGAGTGAGAGAAAGAAAACCATTTCTCACTTGTTTAGTACAATAAACTTTTTATTTCTGTCTTATTCTGGACCTCTGACTACCTACTCATTCTAAGTGTAGAGGTTATTGTTGCCTTTGATGACACTCAATGACACACTCACACACACACACACACACACACACACACACACACACACACACACACACACACACAG
>Ga0136643_10001324_pt1 | contig 29869 bp, 20 predicted proteins | sample TergutLab28metaG_FD_96883 | JGI IMG/M metagenome (GOLD analysis project Ga0136643, IMG submission 96883) | Labiotermes labralis P1 segment gut microbial communities from Petit-Saut dam, French Guiana - Lab288 P1 (version 3) (version 3) | ecosystem: Host-associated > Arthropoda: Insects >... | reverse complement strand
CCGGGGGGGGGGGTTTTGATGTTTTTTGGTTTTTTTTGGGGAGGTTGGTGTTGTATAATTATGTGGGGAAGGGGGGGGGGGGTGGGAAGAGGCAGGATTGAATTGACTGGAAGGCTGTTATTTACAAACTATAAGTTATGCTAAATGTTTGGTTGAGTGACAAGGCCATATTAAACTTGGTAAAAGCACAGAATGATTGGTTTACTGTGTGCTGCCTTGAGAGTGATGAGTTATAGTTTCTAAACATTTTTTCTGGTAATAGAGTTGCCATATTATGTTCTGTACACCTATTGTATTAGGTTTGTCAAACTGTAATACTGAAACTATTCAGTTGACCAAGGACTGCACATACCGTTATAGTGTGGGTCACATGTTGGCGAGCACTGCTCTAGAACATCAGTGAGCACGTATGAAACCCCTTGGTGTCATAATTGGGAAAACCGCAATCTTAAGTTTTACTGCCTTGAAAATGTCGGATTTCATTCAAGTAAAGAACATTTGCTGTGAAAGGATCAGAGGGAAAGTGTATATCCTTTGCATTATACACAACTTGGTGTGTTTGTTAATTGAATTGATATTAGTATTATTTTAGATCTTCATTCATCATTGTGTCTGTTTATCTTAAATTTGATGATAAATTTTTCAAATACGACCAGTGTTTTTTTTTATGAGAGTGAAATTGCAAGATCTCATTGTTGCATGTTCAAATTACTGTACAAGAAGTGTATGTTATACTGACACTTTCTTCCATACAGTATCAAAATGAATAAACAAACTTGTGTAGCTGTGAGTGTATAATGTTAAAATAAGGTTGATTTTTAAAATTTTTAACATATGTCTAACTTTATTTAAATAACAAATATCACTCAGTTCCTTTTGTCATGTCTGGCTTACATCATTTTTCTGTGTATGTAAAAAGACATTGGTTTCATTGTGTTGAAGCTGTTAGTACTGTGTTTGAAATCACATTTATTCTTTATTGGTCATGTATTTCATTTTTCCATGCTAATGCTGTAACCCCAAAGTTAAAATCCAATTGCCAATCAAACAGTATTTGAGATTTACAGTTCCCTTTTCAGGACAAAGGCTCATGAATGGCATTATAACAGTATTGCGTTAAATGTTGTCCATTGTCTTGGGCATATATGCACAGTGTTTTGGAAGCTGTATGCATGTAATCGTGTAAAAGTAATATAAAACTTACACACTTGTGTTCATTAGATTGTGATAATTCTCAGTCCCTGGACTAGAGATCAGCACAGGGTAATGGATCCAACTGAATGGGTATTATAAGATTACTTTTACCTGGTGATGGAAATAGAGCCAGTTTCTGAAATGCGGACAGTGTCAAATATAATATTTTTATAATGAGTCAACCATCATCACATAGCATTATTATATCTATGTAAGTTTATCTAAATAATAAAATATGTAGATCACTACAGTTGTTTTGACATGACTAAATTCTGTGTTTTCTGTAGACAGAAACTGGAGAGTCTTTTGAAAATTGTTCGGTGTGAAGTCATCAGCTTTGTACGCAATGATCAAGTAGATGCATATGTGCTCAGGTGAGTGTGACTCTTAATTTATTTTCAGTGGCTGTTATAGTGTTGAATGTTTGAAGTGAGATCAGTGGATAATGGAAGTGTTGATTGTAGAGTAGTCAGGCATTATATATGTGTATCTACACACACATATGTGTGTGTGTGTGTGAGAGAGAGAGAGAGAATATCTTTCAGTTCATTGGTGTGTCAAGGAAAAACTTGTTGTTTAATCAATTGTACCATGTTTTCACTACTTTGCTGTTTGGATGGAAAACAGTATAAACTGTGTAGTTACTTCTCCAGTAGGTCCTGTTTCTCCATGTAGCACACACTGTGCTGAACTTGACCACAAAGTGACTGGAACTATGACTCTCAAAATTGTGGGCAGGTATGTATGCTACACCACAAGAGTGTTGTTGAGCAGTGCTTGTATAAACTGCTACTTTTTGCAACAGATACCAGTATTCAACAGTCTGAATAATGAACATAGCACAAAGCAGAGCCATCCCTTGAAGGTCGACAAAGAAGTAACAGATAAAATGGAAATTACGAGCAGGTTCAACATCTTTTACTTTGCGCAGCCCAAATTAGAGCCAAACTGAAAGGAGAAAGAGAAGATACATAGAAAATAAAAGGGTGTGAACAAAGGTGATGGCCATCTGGAAGAACTTTTCACAAAAGAATTCTCAATGGAGGAGTTATAGGAAGCAATAAAAAACATTAACAATAAAAAACAACTAGGACATGACAAAATATTCCCAGAATTTATTACAAATCCTGGACCAAAGACTATAGAGAGGCTACTATTAATGTATAACAAGTTCTGGGGAAGTAAAGTAAGTCTTCCAGCAGATTGGACAAAAACCGTGATCATAACATTATTAAAGCCAGGAAAACCAACAGAAGAAATGGAATCATATCGACGATTCGCTCTTACCTCAATCCTTGCAAAAGTTTTTGAAAGAAGTCAACAAGGCTAAAATGGTTCCTAGAAAGTCAGAATCTATTAGTTGAAGAACAAGCAGGTTTTAGAAACCTGTCAACATCAAATTCATTGATGAGATTTGTTTAGTATGTGAAACAAGGATTTAACCCCTCCCCCCAAAAAAGCACCCTTGCAGTATTCGTAGACTTTAAAGGTGCTTACGACACAGTCTGGAGAAGCAAGTTAATGAGTAAGCTCAAGATGTACAGAGTGAGAGGAAACATGCTCGGCTGGTTTGGTAGGTTTCTGGCACAGAGATGGGTCAAAGTAAGGTGGGATAAGGCGGAATCAAAGTATAAGCAGTCAAAAATAGGCCTTCCACAGGGAGTTATTTCTAGCACATTATTATTCAGTGTATACATCAATGATCTCCCTGAGCATTTTAAAAAGACAGAAGGAATAAAAGCATGTCCATGGATGATGTAATAATTAAAAAATTACAACACAACAAAGAACCCTGTAGAAAATTATGTATCACTCTCTAGAGGTACATTACTCATGGGCAACAGAGAATAACATGATCTTCAGCAAGCCAAAAACTATGTACCAGTTTTTCTGCCTATGAGACGACAATGCAAAGTTCAGTCTGATAATTGACCAAATGCTACAGAAGAGTGCCAGTACAAAATACCTGGGTGTACTTTTTGACAATAAACTCAGCTGGGCAGATCACAGCAGCAGAGAGGTTAGGACTTAAGAAGAGGTTAGCAGTAGCAGCGTGAGGGAGCACACAGGACACATTGTACGTCACCTGTAACACCTATGTTAAACCTATAATGAAGTATGGTAGTGAAGTTATTGATATAACCAGTAAAGCAAACATGAACCACCTTGAAGGAGCCCAGAACAATGCCTTAAGTTTAATTTGTGGAGCAGTAAAGACAACACCAGTCACTGCCCTCCAAATATACACAGAAAACCTGCCAGTTAGTCTGGAAATACAAAAACTAGGATCAGCCTCCTTCATTAAATTACAAGCTTCTTCCCAGGCAAGCTGGATCAACCAACATACCCCACATCAGACTCTCAAAACCCAACCTACACCAATAAATAACTGTCGAAACTTCTTAAATCTAATGAAGATTCCAACTCAGATAGAACCTACCATTGCAGCCACCAACCCATTAAACATCATGACAGTTGCAACAAATTTATCACTAACAGAAGACCTAAAGAAGAAAGATACAACCCTAATGTTCTTAAAATTAACTACATTAGAAATGATAGACTTTCATTATCCTGAGAAAGATTTGCTCAGAGTCAACACTGATGGATCTCAGGTAGATGAAACAAATACAGCTGGAGCCAGAGTACACTGCAAGCTCTTCTCTTGGTATGCTACTTTTGGTGTAAATAAATCAAACTTTGATGGAGAAATAGAGGCTATCTGCCTGGCCCTAGAACAGCTCCTGTACAGACTTCAAGCATTTGAAAAAGTGATCATTGTAGTGGATTCAAAATCAGCAATTCAAGCAGTTTCTTCCAACTGTCAGCGAAATCAAAGAAGATAAATGACATAAAACAGGTCCTCAAACATCTCCAGGCTTTAGAGAAAATAGTCAAATTCCGATGGATTCCCTCCCATTTAGGACTAGAAGGAAACGAGATGGCAGACAAACTAGCCAAAAATGGTGCTACTTTGCATAATATAGAAATTTCCTCACGAGCTGACTCACTGAAAAAAACTCTTGAATCGCAAAATAGCTACGAAGTACAAACAACAGATGGGGTAGCAATGGGCTCACCACTTTCTCCGGTAATTGTAAATTTCTTCATGGAGGATTTTGAGAAGAAAGCAATAGAACAAGCAACACACAAACCTGTGTGCTGGTTCAGATATGTAGACGATACTTTCGTCATCTGGCCCCATGACCAAGAAAAACTGACAGAATTTCTGAACCACCTCAGTGGACTCCACAACAAGTTACAGTTTACAAGGGAAAAAGAAGAAGGCCACCTTCCATTCCTGGACATTGACATCTACAGAAAAATGGATGGCTCCCTAGGACACAAAGGAAAACCCATCCATACCAATCTCTACCTACACCAGAATTTGCATCACCATCCTGCTAAGAAACAATCAGTCCTTGCTTCTCCGATACACAGAGCCAAAGCTCTCTATGACCAGGATTCCCTCACCCAAGAACTAGAATTTCTCACCACCATCTTTAAGGACAGTGGATACAGCCCTTAACAGATGTGACAAGCCATGGAACCGGCAGCACGGGCTGCCAAGACCAATGATAAACTCACCTCGACTGCATACATACCGTACACCCAAACAACATATGGCTGACTCGGCAGATCGCTGGCCAAACACAACATAAAAAGTGTTGCCATACCACCTAGAAAAATATTCAGCTACCTTCCACCAGTCAAGGATGCATTGGGTTTAAGAACACCAGGTATATACAGCATCCCATGTGAATGTGGCAGGTTTTATATTAGACAAAGCGGTTGATCCAACAAAATCCAAATCAAAGAGCACAATAGACATATAAGACGGGCACTACCCAACAAATCAGCAGTAGTGGAACATGGCATTAACCATGACCACATTATTAAACTACAGGACATAAAACTTCTTTCTGCTAAAACTGGATACATGGATCAACTCATCAGGGAAGCTAATGAACTTGAAATGCACCCACACAACATCAACAGAGAAGATGGCCTGACCTTAAGCAAATGTTGGAAACCTCTTCTACACAAGCTTAAGGAAAGGAGACAGCCACCTAGAACACAATAGTTTGACCTCTACCTTCCCATGGCTCACCCCGACACGTGCCCTATCTCCTTCACATACCTACCCATGGCCTCCATGTGGGTCATTACCCTCTACAGCCTGTTTCTGTACTATGACCTGCCCCTACCCTGTCACCCTCCTTCCTGTTGGCTCAGGCTATTTTCGAGCCAAACGTTTTACCGTATAAATACCCCGGCATTTCTCAAACCTAGTCATTCTTCATACCTACCTGCCTTTGAAGATGGAGAAGACAGAGTGTTCCGAAATGTCGGCATATAAAATTCAGACGCCGGGGAATTACGCAGAAGAAAGCATACGACATTCAGAACACGGCAAAAGTTTGAAATCAAGAATACAAACAAGAAGCAGACTAGCTGGCCACAACAAAGAAATGGAGAGATATCCGCAAAATCTGGGCAGAGTACAAAGGCAAACGTAGGACGAAATGGTAGCAAATTTTAGACTCACAGGGCATGACTCCCTAGCAGCTCAATAAGAAAGATTGGCATTCATGAATTGAGTGAGTGCATAATATGCCAAACTCCACCATGGACAAGGAACATCTGCCACATTGCCCTAAATTTACTAGTATTACTACTGACAGACCCTTGTGATACATCTGTGACAGTGTCCTACCCCTGACGAAATTGTGTTTCCAGCTGTGATGGCATAACAGTGGTACGGTAATAATGGAAGACAGCCAAGTAATGTGTCTGTTTACATCCAAAGCCCCCGTATCCTTTACTAGTTGGTAAAGACAGTAATTTGCTGTTTCTTCCGCCAGAGCTGTGCCTCATATGTGGTTACATTTTCTGTTTACTCTAGAAAGGTCATGAAGATGTGAAGAGGATTTTGAAACAGATTTTAGGGAACTGCCTTATAGTACATGAACTGATTTGAAGTGGCTCAGAAATGTCAGTTGGGAGGTGTGTGGAGGACATACAATGAATATGACCATTTGTTAACTTATTAATAAGTGAACCAATGGAATTTCCTTCTGTATAGGCTCCCCCTTATTTGTAAGGAGGTCAGGAAGATACTTTGACTATTTTGTGCATATGTACAATTTTACTAGACTGGAGAATGTTACAGGCATTTTTTTTTGTATGCTATTACAAGTTAATGTTTCAAGTTGTTCTTTATTTATGGATTTTACTGCTGTCTATGTTGGTAGTGCATTGTTGAGTTACTGGTCCATGGTAGGTGTTTTGATTATAATGCCGTGGGTTTTAGGGTATTTTGTGCTAATCTTTGTCTCACATTCAGTGATTTGGTTGTTCTGAACTTGCATTGTGGTGCTACATTATGATTTGCATTATTTCACAGAAGTTTGATATTTTTCAGTCACTCATATAGCGACAATTTTCTTTTCACCATCAAATCTTCAGTTACTTCAGCTTAGTTCTTTGTTCTGTATGGTTGCAGTTGGTGGCTCCTTTGATATTTAGCAGGGACTGTAGGTTTTGTGATTTCAGAGTTTTTCAGGAATTGTGAAATTTAATTTGTCTCTTATTTAATTCATTTCCCTAGCAAGTAACTTATAACATTATGAGTATGTATCCTTGGACTAGATTTTGTTTGGTGTCTGCAGATTGAGATCAGCTCTTAACAGGCACAGCACAGGAGGTCCTTCCCTCCAAATTTTGGTTGAAATTGGAGGCAGACTCAACCTCCAAAATGTTGTGGGTTGTCTAGCCAAAGGTGATGGATATTGTCTAAAATTTCATTTGTAACAAGGCCATATATAATAATCAGAATCCTTTGAAGCTGAAATATTGACTACATGGCAACTGTCTATACTGTGGAGTTTAACAGTGGATGTACTGTTAACCTAATCAAATTTGTAGGACTCAGGAATGAATACTCACGCACATTTGAGATATATTGCACATTGTTCCGATTTTGCTACAGCTAAAACTAATGTCGATTTTGTATGTTCACACACATGGGCAAAAATGTACCACATTCTTTATAATGAACATACTTTGTAGTTGGCTTCTTTTTCTGGTTGATGTTGCACATGGGTTGCTTTACTCATGGGAGAGCCTGGTATAGAAAATGAACACACTGCAGTTGCATTGATTCAAGGGAAAGTCTGTGTATGGGAAGTGAATACACAGCAATTCTTAAGTACAGAAACTTTGTACATTGTAATTGAACCCTGTCAGAATGCCATGCCATTTTTGCTGTGTTAGAAGTTTAAAGTGCATACTTGCAGTATGTTATTTGCTCAGTCAGCTGGATCCAATTATTTCAACATAAGGCAGTGTGGTATGGACTATTGTTTATTATCTAGGGTAAATGTCATATAGTGCACTTGTTAGTAATACTTCATAACTGTCAGAGTTAAAAAAGCTATCCTAGTAGAGGCTCCTAGGACTCCAGGAGGTTGAGGCTCACAGAATTTGCAAACAGTTGGCACATGGTGGTAAGGTTGTGAGCCATATGCATCAGCTGCCGTTAACCTCCTTAGGAGGTATCCCTCCTAGCACGTAGTATTACACAATGTAATGGAGCATGTTGATAATAAAATATAGTAAAAAAAAAAATTAGGAGGTATCCCTGGTACTCATTTCTCATAGAGGCTGAGTGAACCCCAGGGCCATAGTGCAGCTGGGAGGATTACGTCAATGAAAAATCCCAAGGACCCCATCAGGAGTGAAACTCATGACCTTTGGGCTTGTAGCACAGTGTCGTAACAAACTGCAGTCACTTAGAGTAAAGCTTGTGTCATTGCCTAAGCTTTATATACATAGAGCCCAACGTATGTAGGTGAATAGTTTGTCATGTGTTTCTGCCACTGTATTGCATTTGAAAGAGCACTTGGCATTATTTAATTAGAAGATGCAAGACCACAGAGTTTGGACATGGTGATAGAGAGGAAGATTGTTGCCTTTGCTGGGATTTGAACCAAAATTGCGCAGATTTTAAACCTTTTAATGAACTCTGCTCTGTTGTTAAAAAGGGGATTGTGAGAGAGAAATGTTGTTCTGGTGATGTATGTGTAAACTGTGATGTTGGAACAGTTTCTGGGATAAGGGTGAGCATTGTCATAAATGTAGAGTAGAATTAATAGATTATTTCTTTTCCTTGTTTTTTTACTTTAGCTCCCCCTCCCTTCTCATCAACCATTTTGAAATGATTTATTGTTGTATTAAAATGGTATGTAATAATGATATACCATATTTACCTGGAATGTAGAGACTTTACAGTTTAGGAAAATACTATTTATTTTTTGTTAATGAAGTCTTAAAAGCCGTAAAAATGCTACAAAAAGTGAGTTATTTTAAGATCTATTCTTTTGTTTAAATAGTAATGCTTTTCAAAATGTTTTGGCTTTGATTAAAGTAATTATGGTACTGAAGTGGCCAATATTGAAGTTCAAAATCTCAGACACATGTTTTATTTCTTTGGACAGTGGCTTATTCACATCTGCTAATTGTGCCCATGATATGCATAAGATAAGAAGAATCCAGTGCGAATCCACGGTATACGGAGTTTGGTTATGATTTCATGTTGAGCAATGTAAAGTGAATACACAGCTGACGAACAAACTTTTGGAGCAGTCGCACAGTGACGCTGTAAAACTGAGTCCCGAACTTTATTTTGTGTCTAATAAATGTCAGAATGGCCGATCCCAGTAGCCGCCCAGCTGTACGGCCTCTCGCTTGCTGCGATTGTGAGTTCGAATCCCGCTTGCTGTGATTGTGAGTTCGAATCCCGCTTGGAGCATGGATGTCTGTTTCGTGTGAGTGTTGTGTGTTATAAGGTAGAAGTCTCTGCGACGGGCTGATCACTCGTCCAGAACTAATACCGAATGTGGTGTGTCTACGGCGGAGATTACACGGCGCTACTTTACACACTACTGAGAGAGCAGGGAGTAAACTAGCCATCCTTCTTACACGGAATGAAAAGTCTGGACATTCAGCTAGCTAGTAGCACTTTAATTCATCATTCGGCGTCTCAGAGATGAAGAATTTTAGTGCTTTATCACAAGGTAACATATTTGCCTTATCAGTTGCACTGAGCGGGTTTACAAGCGGTATGTTATACTAGCCAGTGAGTTGAAAATACTAGTGAAGTCGCTGGCAAATAGCGTGTAGAGTAGCCCCGCCAAATATACACCTGAGTGTGATCACGAAGCCTCCGAAAATGAGGAGGCCTATTAGGGCTGTCGAGCCATCAAAAAGAATGCCAGAAAAGGTACGTGCGGGAAGTATGATTTGAGGTAAGACATAACTCGAAAGTTTATTTGTGTTGTTTGTATTTTGTAATCCAACCTTCATGGTGGTGTGGGGGTTGAGTTTACATGTTTGATGCCGGTGAGGTGTGTGTTATTTGTTGTTGACTATCCTGGCCACTGACATTGGTAACGCAGTCTAGGGGAAGAAAGGTGACCCACGTAATAATGGTGGCAATGCGTAACTTAAAATTTGAATTAATTCATGGAGGTACCATAACTGTTGGTACAACTTTTGTTTGTTGCCCATAAATAGGGATTTTACATACCTTATAAGCACTGCAAACGGAATCCCGTTGTAACGTTTAAGTATATTGCTCGATTTTCGTACATGTTTTCAGGACGAGTTGTGTACAAAAGTTGTGGACTGCCTGTTATTCTTATAACTTTAAACACACACAGCACTCTACATTCCCCAAACGGGGGTTGGGGTCAGGGGGGGTCAAGAAATTTTTTTTTGCACATAGGTTGCACTGTCTGAAAATTTTCAGGCATACCAAAAAATTTTGTGTCTGTACAATTTTCGTATCTTTTAATGCAGACATCTTATACGACTAGTGTTGGGATGTTTATGATCTGTATTCGTGCCAAACTTCACGTATTTCACTGGTTGGCCAGTTAATGCTATCAAAGGAAACAGATACTTGTGTATAGATTTCAGAGTTGCCATCTGACTCCAAGAAACAGAAACCATCTTTGTAAGCTATTAGTTGTTCAGCTGATCAAGAAATTGAAAGACAATAAATTTATTTGTTTCAGTCAAACACAACAATATTTTATTATTTAATTTATTGGCGACATGTTTTGGTCATTAGACCATCATCAGGCCATCCTTACATAAAATTTAAAATTAAAATTAAAAAGTGTGTGTGTGTGTGTATATATATATATATATATATGTAACATCACTTAGGTTGGACTGTGTTAAAATTAAAAAGTGTGTGTGTATGCTTTTTTGATTGTAATGCAGTCCAGCCTAAGTAATATGTTATGTATCAATTTCAGTTTCATTTCATATCTTCACACAACTATTATTATGTCACAGGCAATATAACAACTCAAAGTTTTAACAGAATTTTAACACTGGTGTAAGTTTTATGGGATCCCATTTGACTTTGAATTTAATGTGCACTACATGTAACCTTTTTTTTTTTTTATTTTATGTAAGGATGGGCTGATGATAAGATAATGACCAAAACTGGTTGCCAATCTGTTAAATAATAAAATGTTGTTGTGTTTGACTGAAACAAATACATTTATTACCGTCTTTCAATTCTATAACAAAGCAGGATGTCCTCTACAAAAAAAAACTCACGAAATTCCTTGCATTTTATTGAAGTTCAAGGTTCACAACTGTGTTCAGAAGTGCTGCTGTGTCCAGTTGTGAGCCATATGAATTCATGGTATACTGACTCATTTCTTTCTTTAAGGTCCACTTTAATATTATTCTTTGACAGGTAACATGGTTTTAAAACAAATTTGAATTGAACATCTGTCTTCACACCAGTTTTTCAAGGTGTTATTAGTGCACCCTTACCATGCAAGAATGCAGGGCCTTTACATTGTTATTGTTTGTTTTAGGTGACTGAAAAATATGTTGTGTTGTGTTGTTTGTTTGTTTGTTTGCAGACATGATACCATAAGCATATATTTTACTCATGAAACACTGAAAGTATGTCAGATGTTTAGGTTTGGAGTTGAATACCAGTTTTTGAAGAAAATGTTTTTGGAGATGATTTTATGATGGGTCTTTTTTTTTCAGTGAGAGTAGTATGTTTGTGGCTCGTCGTCGTTTCATCCTGAAAACATGCGGCACTACAACTCCACTTCAGTGCCTGAAGCCTCTCATGTTGTTGGTGGAACAGTATGCTGGATTTGATGAAGTGGAGGTAACATTTAATATTGTACTGAAATGTTCTTAGACATTCACTTGGAGGCTCTAAATGACACTTAAATGTGTGGTCAGGCAGCCCTGGACTTTCTAAATTATTATTATTATTATTATTTTTTTTTTTATTATTTAGTGCAACAGACTTAGAACTAATAGACCTGTTATTTTTGTGTGGACTGTGTAAAGTCTTTGTGTGCATGTGCATGCATGCATGTATGTATGTGTATATGTAAAGCGGGGGGGGGGGGGGGTGGGGGGGGGGTGTCTTTTTTTTTAAATTTGCATGGAAATTTGTTCTTTTAGAAGTGTTGTAATGTATCCTTAGAAGAATGGCATGTGGTTTTGTGTCAGACTTGTTTTATACTTGGAGATTGAATGACATGCTGGCAGTTTATTCAGTTTGTCATAATCATTATTATATAAGGATTAAATAGGTTGTTTGACTTTGAATATGATTGTTGAATTACTTATGTTTATTTTATTTCTTATCAGGATGTATTTTATTCTCGGAAGAACTTCAAAAGACCTGAACTTCAGATGGGTCCACATCAAGCTTTTGAGCAAGAAGTTGCTCTGTTGGACACTTTTTTCAAAGGTACTTGCAAACCAGGGTGTAATATTTGTTTCCTTGTTCATTACAGTTTTTTGTGAAGGTAGATATTTAGACTCCATTGAAAATGGAGACAGGTTTGTGCCAGTTCAGGTGGTATACTTCATAGCTTGACCTTGAATATTTACTCACAAAGAATTTGGGAAAGAAAATGACATTTGATTAAGTATGTTTGCATGAACTCTGCCTTGTATTATTTGTGGTTCCTTATTTTATGCACAGAATAATATGGTTTCTGCATGGAGCGTAATTAGGATATCCATTTTCAATTAAACAGATGGTGCTGCTTACTGTTTGGGTACTTTAAATCATGACTGTTGGTACCTGTACACTCTGAACCCTGTAGAGGGAGACAACAAGAAGCGTCATCGGGGCATTCCAGAGCCTGACCAAACATTGGAAATACTTATGTCAGATCTGGATCCAGAAGTGATGAGCATTTTCATGCGGGAAGAGTCATCCTCAGCTGCAGAGGCTACCCAGGTTTGTATGAGCACAGTGTTGCCTCATACACAAGAGAATAATTACAACAGGGTGTCTACCAGTGGGGAAACCATATCAAAAGCTGGCTTCATTACAGTAACTTGAGCTTAACTTGTATATTTATTTATTAATTTTTTTGCTGTGAATATACTGTTACTAGCCTTCTGTCCAGATTAGAGTACAAGCAATTTTACATTGTGATGATCATTTAAGATCAACTGAAGAACCCCATTGATCGATTACTTTCTGTATAGAGGCATTAAGATTTAGGATGTCAGACTAGAAATGCTGTGCATGAGTAAGAGAATTTATTCAGTTTGATATAGCAGCATTCTGCATGCGGTCTTCATGACTTACTACAACTTTTTGTTACAGTTACTTACACTGTTTTATTAGCTGAGGAGTAATGGTGTAGTGCTTTTATTGTTGGTATTTTATCAACGAAATGAAAGTATTCTACGTTTCTCTGCAAACATCGAAGTGTTATTTCTCTTTAAATATTTTTTACAGAATTGTAATTATGATATAGCCTAAATGTTATGATATCCGGCACCTCCAGCTTTGGATACCATAATTTTTGGGATATTAGGTGTTATATCTAATGCGTCTCTTAGTGTACTTAGCAACCACGTCATCAGACTTACCTGTTGAATTTGTCACTTCGTATTCTGTCCTGCTTTACCTGCCATACTTTATATTTCTTTTTCATCACTACTTACATAATATGGCTTTTGTATATAATCTGAAATACAGCTAACAGGATGCCAATATTTCATATTATTAATCATCACGTTCACAGTGCTGGTGCCAGTTGATGCAAAGTGAATGTAATGGACCTCTTAGTCTTCAGTCTTTCTGGATCATATGTTGTTAGATAATGCAGCTTCCCTGTACTAGTAGATTCCTAGCAGGGAAAGGAGATTTTGTTGTTTGCAAGGTGTTCATAGCAGTTCATGGTCCCACTGAGCCTAGGTGTGTTTGCAAATTTGCAAACAGTGGCTATTAACTTTGTCATGCCTGTCTGTCCATTCATCAGCATTTCTTGTACTGTAGTGTACTGTCAGGATTTTTGGTCTTCTACTGTTTCAGTGCGTTGAACAGGGCACACAGCTTTATGGCCCGAGTACAACTTTTTTACTCCACTTCACTGTTTTTCTCAAAAAAAGAGTAGTACTAGAGATATTAGTGTGTTATTCAGTTCCATATATCCATTGTTCAGTGATTCTAGATGACTTTTTACCCCTTCCCCATATCTATTCTAGGTGTTGTGCATTGTAGCATTGGAATAGTGCTCACCTTTCCTTTCCAATGGTGGAATAACACCCTGCTGCTGTGTCTGTATGATTACCTGTCTTCAGTCGCTTCCCTTCCTCTAACAAATTGGCAGGAATCTCCCTGTTAGCTATAATTGTACCATGGATCCTGGTATTTCTGGAGAGCCAAATGTCTCATATTGTTACACTGTTAATAGTAATTTTCCTGATATACAGTACGGTGCCACAGATCTACATGGGCCCCAACACAGAAAAAGTTGGTTTTTCTAACTTTTTGCCCACACCAGTGTAGATTTACATTATGTATATTCTGTGGTGGGATCATTATACCATAAATACAAATAATCCATACTTTCCAAGTTTTTCCCTATTGTAGGTTCTGAGTCTATGACAGCCTTTGTACAGGATCATGGCATCATCTAATGACACCTATTGTACTGGCTTATATAATGTTTTGAAAGTGACGCAACACTGATGCGATTTTATAGTGTGTGCTTTATCATCTGATTTATTTCATTGTCACTCTAATGTCAAAAATTCCTTATTTGCTGCCATTGATTTCTGCTCATCAGTTTGCTAAAAATTGGTTTCTAAATTATGGTGTTAGTACCGGTAATCCTTTACTTTTTCATTACATGCTCATCAATAAGGTGCTTGCTTAATTTTTTTTTTTATTTTCTCTTATTTCTTTTTTCATGGTAGGGTTTTTGGAGAGGCCTTGTATTTATTAGAATTCTGCATGTGGTATAGATTAGACTGATATACAAATGTGGAAGAGTTGATCTCCGACAAATCACTCAGCTCTCTGAAGAATACTTTCCAGGGTAATAGGCATGTGAAACCTTGAATGCCCAAAATATGTTCTTAATTTTGTGTATTAGTGTCCATATGCAATCATTACAGACACAGCACCATCCACATTGCCAGCATTTACACCCTGACCACACTCACAGTTACTAGAACTGTCAGCAAAACAAGGAACATGATGGCTTTTTCCATGCGGCTGTCTTGATAATGACAGCCAACATCACTTCCACTATCTGGAGCTATCACTGTCATCTGAAAAATCATCTGGCATATTTGATTGACTGTAGGTATATAAACCTGCAAAATATTCCCATCACACATACCGTGCTGTTTGTGTATTCGTGTGACTGATACTTAGAGCAGAAGAAGGTGATGGCACATAAATATTTTATGTTCAGAGCAGAGGGAAATAGGAAGTGAAAACATGAACCTCATATATCCATTGAGCTTCAGCTCAAATCGTACTGTTGTGTAGTTTCAGAACACACCAAGAGATGGCATAAGCAATCTGAGAATACGTATATATTATAAGAACATTAATTAATATAGCCCTGGTATCTGGGCAGCTGTTGAACTACATTAAAGTGCATAGACAGGTCACCAGTGTGTTAACAATGTGTAGTCCTATTTTTGAAGCATCCCTGCTTGGAGTGGGAAGAGGACCAAAATTTTAATTCAGCTTCCCAATATTATAATATTTAATGAAAGTCTATTCTGGAATTCTTGAGTTGTGTGTGTTATACAGAAGATGGATGGATGGCAGTTACATTAGGCATTCTGCAGGGATATAACTACATACAAAATAGAAAAGAAAAGGAAAACGAAGTTGTGGTGAATACAGTAAGTCACGAGGATTGCCCGCAACACAGAGGGACTGATTACTGTGTTTCCACGGTTGATTGTCTTATCCTTCAAATGACTGATGCTGCTATGTGAGATCAAAGTTAAACTAGCTATTGCTAACCACTTACTTGCATGCTGTCATTGAGTTGGTAGTAGTGTCATTTGTTGTATATGAAGCTGTATATCTTAAAGTGATAGGTACATATTTTATTTGGTCCTGATGATTAAGGGGGTTTTTCTGGTTGGATCTGGTAGACACCCTGACTCTGATTTTGCAGTTAAGTGGTGACATTTGGTTTACATCCTGTGCATTCATGTTGCCTGCAACGGTAGAGTAGAGAGGTGGTCCCACGCAAGACCCAGACTTGAATGTTTCGGGAAAAACTGCCGTCACCTGGCGAAATGGAACTGACCCATCTGTGGTTTATTGCGGCAACTGCCTGCAGCTGCCATCTGTCTATGAAAGCTGGAAATGGTAATACTCTGAATCCATTTCATTAAGGCAATTATAATCTTAAATAAGATGTGATAGGGTTCCTTAATATTACCAGCAGAAACGTGTTCTTTGGATAAAGTCTGTTGCAGTATAGGAAGGAAAACCCTGGTAGGATGATGACATTTTAAAACAGTGCTTGGTTAGCAAAACACTTACAAGATTTTGGATTTAATTATGTCAGTTGTTTCCAATTTGAGGGCTGTTTAATTGGGTAGTAGACAGTCAGTAGTCACTTGTTCTCCATATTTTTTGGACATGTTACAGCTGGGAATATTGCAGCAATGATTGGTGGCATGACAGTCTGTAAGCAGAGTTGTGGTGTGTGTTTAAAGTATGCAACCTTTGAGGTGTGCTTGTTGTGTTTGTTTTCAGAAATCTGGAATTGAGAAGCTGATCCCAAATATGATGATCGATGATTTTCTGTTTGAGCCCTGTGGTTACTCCATGAATGGTATCTCTAATAAAAATGTAAGTATATTTTTTGTTTGTTTAAAATTATTGTGGAATTTGCTCACACAGTTCTGTATGCAGTTAAAAATAATGCACGTTTTATTCTATCTTCACTTACGTTCTCTTTCACCAGCACTGATTGTGACTGTTGATAATGAACAGTCTCCATTATGGCAGGTACATTACTTTATAGGACAGTATGCGTCGACACTTAACCTAGACCAGCGCTTGGTACTATTACAGTTTGCCTTTTGAGTTGGGGTCCATGCATTCTAGTTGAATGTATTGCAGTAATTACAGGGTTTTACTCACCATTTTAAAGTAAGGTGCTGGAAATGTTTATGTTTTGCTTGCAGACATTAGCCAAATTATCAAACATTGTTCATGCCAAGTTGAAGTTCTGCAAGCTTAAAGGAAGTGATGAGTAACAGTTGTCAGATAAAATGAAGTCCCTATATAAGACATGCTATTGCTGAGTTTCTATATTATATGAGTCAGCAACAAGCTGTTGAAATATTAATGAAAAGGATAGAAATGGGTTCTTGAGGTGTGTTTTTTAAAATTCTTTATTATTATTTTTTTATATATATATTGGTCTTTGTGTGTGTGTTCCAGATGCAGGTTGTTTTCTTTCATGTTTTTTTATTTAGGAATGCTTTTAGTATCTCATAATACATAATGTCAGATCATAGGGTGGTAGTGAATTATGAATGTGGAATGAAGAAGTCATGGCCTAATTAGAGGCACAATCTGGGAATTTTTGTAGATAGACTGAGCAAAACTATAAGAAACTTGGGATAGCCAGTGCTCCACATGAGTTTGAAACTGATCACCACCTGAATACAATTTAGAAGTATTACTGCTCGAGCCATCTTGCTTAGTAGGTGTGTTACTGCAAATATCTTTGCTCTACATGTGATCATGCAGTGTCTTAATGATTTTTTTTTGTTTTGTTAAGTATACACCATAGTGAAGTGTGTCAAATATAGGTTGCAGTCTCATTTTATAGTAATAATTTACAGTGGGCTCTTTGTGAACATCTAATTGGTTTCTTGAAAGTGTAGTGTACATAGAAGAACTGAATGGTATTTAGTAAGGATTTTGTTTCAACAAAGTTATAACTTTAACAGACCACTGAACTTAATTTTGGATAAATAAGTGCAATTTTATGCTACTTCAACAGCTTAATTTTTTTATATATAAACTGTGTGTATCAGTTTGATATGTTCCATATTTCATGTGTTAATTAGCTGTATAAAGTTTGCTACAAAGACCCAACAGATGCACTTCGGTTTTATGAATGTAATTTTATTGTATAGTGACCACAGACATGTTTCGGCCACTCACATGGTCAACTTCAGGATGGCAAGTACAAGAATGCAAATATGTTTATAGTGTGTCAGAATCACAGCACAGTTAGAATCATACACTTCTGGTTACAATTCTGGTGCAATGGTAAAACAGTCATGAGTATAAAATATTAGATGTTAAAAATTATCTGGAGTGGGGTTCTGTGGAGTGATGTACATAGCAGATTATGTGGTAAACTGTGGTCCAGATTGGTGAGCAGTGGTGTAGTTTACACAGAACCACACTCCAAGCAACATTTTTTAACTTCTAATAGTTTGTACTCATCGCTGTTTTACCATTTAACCAGAAATTTAACCGAAACTAAATTCTTCTATCTTTGGAGTGATCATGACACACTGAATATATTTGCATTCTTGCACTTACCACCCTGAAGATGGCCACATGAGTGGCTGAAACATGTCAGTGGTCACTATACAATAATACATAAATAAAACCAAAGTGCATTTGTTGGTCTTTTTAATGAATTTTATAAATGTGTGTACACTTTGAAGAATGAACCGTCCCCTGTCACAATTATAAAGATTAATGCCTAAAATTGGCAGAGAACTAATTTGTAAACCTCTCACTAGGAGCATTCCTGATAGGTGCTACTGAGCAGTAGAATGTGATGTGCATGATGTGAGAAGTGGTGACCTGGTGACAGATACGGAAATGGTAGTGCTGTGTAGTGAGTGAGAGATATGAAAAATCATGGATTGGGATGCTGACATGTATATTTTATATTGTGTGGTTTTGAGAAGAGTGATTTGATCTCAGTTTTGTGTTAGAGTATGGCTGTTTTCTATTCATGCATACCAAACTTAAAATCTCCCAGTAATGTCTTGTAGTTCTTCAATACAGAATTTTTTAAAAATTATTGCATTTTTGTAAATGAAACTTGATAGTGTCTGTACTGTGAATTAAATTTGCGCAGACATCACTGGTAAAATGGTGCCACGATATTCAGTTCTTTTGAAGTAAACTGAGAAGTTTGTAAGTTTTCTGTATTTTGTTGAGGTTTGGTCTAAAAGTATAAATTTTGGATTTATGACTGCATGTGAAGGCATGAATATTTCTTAATGATCTGGTCTTAGAATTCTAAAAGTACCTTACTTTTTAAAAAATCACTTTCATTTTGAAATGGGTAATAGAACTACACAGTGACTAACATGTAATGACACGCTGTGAATGCATAGCAGAGGTACAGTTTTAATGTTGCAGTTAATGTTATCGCTGGAATACGGGAGTTGCCACTGTAGTACACATTTAATATCAAACATGTCGCAGAAGCTTTGTTATGAAATCTGTAATTACACTGTAGATGAAGACTGTGTGCCCCAGAGGCTACGGCACCATGTCAACACACGCAAGCCTGCTCATACCAGTAGTGAGATCTAAGACCATTGCAACAAGTTAGCATTTTGAGTTACTATGTAGCAAGGAATTTATTCTTTGTACAAGCCTCATAGTATTATGAAGTTAATTTAATGTGGGCATCTGTGACAGGTTTGGGCTTGTAGCTGAGGTGAAGACAAGGGGTAAATACACAGTTTGGTAGGGAGGCCTTGGGGAAAAACACCTAAAAGAAAAGAGAGAGATAAAAGCTTACATTAAAATTATTTTGTTGGAAGTAATCTGTGACTACTGGAGATGATCATAACAGGCATGGATTGTGTCCATAAGGTTGATTTTCATATATGGAGCTTTTTTTTACTACTTTAACTCTCTAACTCTTGTAATTATTTTTTGTTCTCACTGTGCAAGTAAATGTGCACACACCTGAAGATGGCCTCATAGTGCTAGTTTCAGTTATTACACAATTATAAATCTATAATTTGTAACTTAACACATTTTCAGGTTTGCTGCATACATCTATGTTAAATCAGCATGAAATCTAAAACACATGTTAAGATCATACTTCATTTTTTGTGGTAAATGTAATGGACAAATGGAATTTATACAGTATTTTATGTTGAGGGTTTTTTTAGAGGGGTCTGATAATTTTCTTTCCCTCTGTCCGTAGGGTGGCCCTGATTTGCCCTCTGTAAGTACTTTCATCACATGAAGTATGCATGGGGACAGTTTGGGATTTGTTGTGTAATTGGAAAATTTATACAGTGAAACCTCAATTGACCATTTCTGAGGGGATCCTGGACAGCATATGGTAAATGGAGTAAAACAACAGTTGGATGAAGAGCATTAAATGTGCCTGTGTGAATATAATGTTTTTTCTAAGGAAATTTTTAATTTACAGCCGATTAGTTTGAAACATTCTGCTTCAGAAGAAACAGTACTGATTTCAGTTCAAAATATTCTGTTCATCACACCTGTCAATGCTGTGTGCATAGAAGAATGATTTAATAGTTTCTTAAACAGCATGGACTTCAGCAAAGCTTGTCACTGGTTCAAGGTCATGATTGTCTCCTCCCCATGGCTGCTGCTAGCCCCACATTGTATTAGCACAGCTCGTCTTGTGCTGGAAATGCCACCTGTGGCAAGCTCTTTGTCTACTGATGTGTCAGAACTGAAGTTGACATCCTTCGCAAAGTCTAAGCACACCCAGTCCTTGTAGAAGGCATTGTACCTGTGCAGTTTGGTGTATAGTACACTAATTTTACTTGTGTAGAAATGACATCTTGTGGATGAGCAGCACAGTTGTCCACAGGCAACAAAAATTTTTACCTTCCACGCCTGTTGAGGCATCCAGTACCTGCAGAAACTCTGTGCAGATACTGGTGGCCGTCCATGCTTTGTTGTTTGTGCAATATTTCACAGTGTTCAAACAGCATTTCAGTTATTTTCCAACCATGATTGGCATGAATAACACTAGCAGGAATAATAATGCTAGAGCACTTAAATTTTAATTTTCGAACTGAAAGGGAAGCTGCCAGAATGGTGCAAAACAGTAGTGTACTAACAACTGTAGAACACAGTTCACAGGTTTGCCACCTTTCCTGTCACCCTGAACAGTCAGTCATCTTTCATATTTGGCTGGCACATGGTGAAGTTTTGGAAGTTAACAGTATTTATGAGTACAAACAAAGTATTGTTTTTGTACAGTGCAAAAATGTGATGTTGCTTGCAAGATTTCAGGCTTCTGCCATGGTGTAGGTGAGGTCTTTTCTGTTCTGCGTAACAACCCAGGATAGCAAAGACCCCATCATGTTACTTTCGCAACATTCAGGAACGAAAATGGCAGGAATCTTGTGAGTCAGGACCAAGAATAGTGACCAAAATAGGAAAACAGACTGAGATGAGTGATGAGTCTGGTATAATTACACCTTGCTCTTGTGGGCTACTTTTCAGGACCAGGAAAAATGAAAAATATTGTGGAAAAATGATGCACACTGGAATGATGAATAGAGGTTTCACTGTATATGTGAAGAGGCCTGTTAGAAAATTTGAGACGTGCAGTATTCTGTGATTAACAGATAATTTATTTAGTGATTTAGTAATGCAATAGCTGAAGCTATTTTTGCTTTTGCTTTTTTAAGCCTCTTTTTCTTTCAAGTATTGTGTCTAATAATGTGTGTGGCAGCTGATGGATGAAATGTCTGCTTATTTTAGAAGTCTGAGGTTTGATACTGCCTGGGATCAGTTTTTTATTTTCTCTTGATTTTATCAAATAAAATCTCATGAAACAGATATATGTGCCCTGCAATGCAGATTTACAGAAGGTAGCTCTAAATATGTCTTCAGGCATAGAAAGATACAGTCTCCACCTGCAAAGGTGATTTGATCAATAAACATGGTCCACATCTGGAATGCAAGGCAGGTGCTTGGTCATGTGTTATGAGTCATACAGGGCATGTTGGAACTGCATGTGAGATAGGTATTCTGTTGAACAAGGAGTGTTCTCTGCACTGCTTCTGCAAGGTGGCATGGTTTGCATTAAATGGGAATGTAAACAGCCAGGATAACATATGTTAGTGTTACAAAATCACCATGTACTCTGTGGAGTCTGGTGTGCACCAAGTGCAGTCAGAATTGTAGGGCCTCTGTTTTTTTAAGAAATAGTGAATTTGCACTGCATTTGATGAATTCTGATACCATTCTTTAGAGAATTAACAGAAGAAGGAAAGTACATTGTTACTTCATGCAGGAGAATGTTATGGTCCACACAACATACTTCTCATTATCTGTCTTAGAAGAGGTACTTGCCAAATGATTGATAAACTGCAGATCTCCAGATCTGCGTCAATGTGATTACAGTGTTATTGGTGGGGAACACAACAGGATAGTGTTCATGAGAACAATTTACATTATTTGCAAGATGGACAGTACTCAAACAGATATTGTAAATATTCAAGGCACGGACTCTGCCATATATTCAGAAATGTTTTCAGAAGGTACAAGGTGTGCTTAGAAGGTGAAGGTTGGTACTTTGAGACTTAAGTGGAATAAGGCAAGATGTACAGGAGTACCAAATGGACTGCATGTCCTGTGCAGTAAAGCTGTCATGACATTTTCTGTGCTTAGGGACACAATTAGAGGTACTCTCTGTACTTTTGACATCACACATAGACTGAATATTCACTGAGTAAAGAGAGTCTTTAATTTTGTACATCAATTTTTACTTTCTGTAGTGCTGCAGGGCTTGTTGTGTTTCATATGGCATATGTTGGCATGATTGTTTTATATTCCAAATTTGCCTTTAACCTTTTAATGCCTTGTGGTTTCTTTACAAGCCAACAGGTTTAACATTCAAAAATTCCACATGATGCTGGCTTTGTGTTGCGTGTTTTGTGCGGACTTCAGAACAGACAGCAACTTTTGCTTTGTACTTCATAAACTGATTGGTTTTTATAACTGTGGTGGAAAGTGTTTAGAGCCCAGTATGGACTGATTTTGTATAAAGCAGATTACGTTTTGTCTTTGAAAGGTTAAATTAACGCCTTATCTGCCTGTAAGAAAACAGCTGCTTACAGAAGAAGTCACAGTAATCTAAGCCATGTACCTGAATAGCTTTAGTGCTAGAGGCTGGAGAACTGTCCCAGGAACATTTAGAGCAGTCACCAGCTTATATCATTAGTTAAGTAGTAGCAAATTTTTCTAAAAATATTCTCATTACTGTGGTGTCAAGCAGGTTTTCTGAACACTGAAAATATTGTCTACAACAGGGTGTTGGTGGGTATAGCAAAAGGATTGATTAAGATATCTGGCCTTCGTGTTGTTTGATGAAGGTTCCATAAACCAAAGCACTCATTTATTTATTATTTGACTGTTAGTGAATATAAGTTATGAAGTCTGGATATATCATTTGAACAAAGTACAAATGTAGTACTTGGTTATTCCGATTTGCTAGTTTTGATCATTTTTAAATTGTTCCACAGTGTGGTTGTATTGTGCATGTACTATTTGAAGGGAACTGCAGAATACATATTTACATAAAGTTATGGTTTGACTGTAGTGTGTGATTTGAGGAATATGGGGCAGCTGGATCATGCACTTTGAATCTAAGTAATGTTGAGCTTATGGTACATGACTTAGCTAAATCAACTACACTTGGTGTTGTGCCATTGAAAATTCCATGTTATTAAAGGTAAAGGTCCTGTGCATGCCACATCGGTGTATGGGGGTGTAGAGATACTTCTGCTGAGCACTAGATGATGAAAGTGTGGTCAGCTTCATTCCCCAGCCATTTTAACCCCTCAGAAAGAACCCCCAGTACCCACTGAACAGGAGATTGTATGGGCCTAGGTCTGGTCTGGTCATTTAAGAGAAGACAGATCTTGAGCCTGTGCTTGGGAGTTGAACTGTAATGCTTCAGTTATCCAGCCTATTGCCTAGTCATTATACCAACTTGTATCCCACCTCCCATGTTGTGACAGATGTTGTATAAAAGAATATTAATCCCATTACTTTTTAATGTAAACTTGTCTTTCATCTTTCTGATAGTCTCTGTTGTTCTGTTGTTGACGATGATGCAGATATAATGAAATACATTTTATTGTACATTTAAAATTCATTTGTGTATAAAAACTATTTTGCTAGTTGATACAGGGTTTTCTTGTGTATGTGGTGACACATTTCTCAAAATTAAAAATTGCCAATATAGTGTACTTTGTACTTGGTGGGTGGTCATATCCTATGGTGTATATGCCCTTGCATGTAGGACTGTTTCAGTCACTGCAGTGGAGAGAGTTGACCATGCTAACATGCTATGATTAAGTTGTAATGCCTGATTTCATTGCTTGATAATTAAATCATGCTGCTTGTGTTACTGATGTCTAAGTGGTATCAAAGCTTGCTTGGTTTATGACTGACATACCACTATTAATGTTATTGATGTTGGTGTTTCATATTTTGGGTATGTGTATGCTGATTGTTGCATGCCACGTTACTCCCAAGTGAAGTGATAAGGTACAATGAAACTTGAAAATTACCAGGAACTAGATTGTAAATGTGACTTAAGAAGAGGAGAAGGTGTGGACACTTAGCTAGAATTACATCAAAGTGTAATTATATTTGGGGAGGGTGCATCAGTTTTAGGCATGAAGTTCTTATGGTGATGATTTTGAGAGTGACGGGTGATACACACATGCCTCTTTGCTTGCAGGGCTGCTACATGACTATTCATGTCACTCCAGAGCCAGACTTCTCTTATGTGAGCTTTGAGAGCAATGTGCCACAAGCTTCATACAAAGATATGATCTCTCGAGTATTAGAGACTTTTCAGCCTGGAAAGTTTGTCATTACAGTATTTGCCAACAAGGTAAGAAGATGTTGCTTATTATGTGTTCAGTAATCAGATGGTGTGGAGTTATGTATTACATGTTACAATTTAATACATCAACACTTTATTCGTTTCATTCATTTGGGACCCAGGTACTCTCTCCATATACCTAAAATTTAATTTATTTTTATTTTCTTGATTTTTATCTGTGTTGAGAATTGATCTTGCGTAGTGTTCCTCCTCTGCGTTTTGGTTCATACTGTTAAGTCTTCCCACAAATCAACTTAATTCTTTTCCAAGTGATGGAATTTGTTTGGTAATAGGCCCTTGTACTCCACTCTGAGTGGTTGGTTTCTGATATGGTCTGTTCTGTTGTGGTCTTAGGAACCTAATTTCACGTGCTTCTTTCTGTTGCTGCTCTCATTAAGGTTCCAGCAGTCTGCCAAACAACTTGGTGTAGCAGTAATGCTCTGGACTTCCCCATTTGAGAGGTGCCCAGTTTGAATGTTTGCTGGGTGACCAGTTGTTTTTACAGAAGTTTCTCCCCCCCCCCCTCCATTTTGCTGTCACGTAGATGTCAGATATCACCTTGTTCTCTGAGTGCTTCTTTCCAGATCCTTTACCAGTTCATCTTACACCAAACCTGCTGTCAACACTGTGTATGTAATTGGTGACACCAGAGCCAACAGGAGGTGGGGGGGAGTACAAATTACCTGAGCCTGGAAGGTGGCCTGGGGTCTAGCTATGTTGCATATATTTTTGTCTTTGTTGGTAATACCATTATTTGTTGATTGTTTAAATTATCCCTTTCAGACTAAGTCCAAGTCATTCTGCAGCTGAGGGTTGGTCCCTTCCGATTTAGTGTAATGATTTTTAGCTGGTCTGCCTGTGCTGTCAGGCTTAAAAAGTTTTTTCACTGTGGCCCGAAATCACTCTTGGCGGCCCTGGGTGACAATGATGTCTGACTAACTCACTGACTGACCAACCAACCAGCCAACCAACCAACGAACCAACCAACCAACTAACCATCCAACTCCACAGAGCAGAGTACTTGAGAAGAAGAGTTCCTCGGGTAGTCCGTGAATTCTCAACATTTTGTGGAACTCAGAGTTGCATTACCGTGCTCTGTCATAAATCTCCAAACCTGTTCTTTTAAGATCCATTTTAATGTTCCCTATGTTCCTAGGTTTTGCAGGTGGCGAGTTTCCTTCAGGTTTCCCCACCAAGACTGTATATACATTTGTCTTCACCCCCATGTGTACCACATACCTCACCCATCTCATCCTCCTCAAATAGATAACCCAAATAATTTGTGGTGAGGTGTACGAGTCACGAAGCTTCTCAGTATGCAGTTTTCTCTGTCGCCTGTCAGAGCCTTTTAGGCCCTAGTATCTTCTCAGCTCTTTGGAACACCTTAATGTGAGTGACTGAGTTTCACACCCATATAATACAGCAGGAAAAATTGGAGTTGTAAATATTTTAATCTCTATATTTTTAGACTGCAAATAGGAAGATAGAAGATTCTGGGCTGAATGATAGCAGACATTTCCCAAATTTAATCTGCTTTTAATTTCTTCATGCAAGCAATTTCAATATGTTAGTGTTCCCAAATATTCAGACTTTGCCACAGTTTCAGGGGCTTTTTTGGGTATCTTTATGTTGTGCTTTTGTCCCGTATTCTGTTCAGAGGACATACCTTGTACTTAATTTTCTCAGTGTTTACTTTTAAACCAGCGTGTTTACTAGTAACTAATAATATTGCCTCTGCATTCATATTTGTAGTGTGTGCATTTTCACTTAGTAAACCAACTTCTTCAGCATCGACGAAACCTGGTGTTAACAACAGCTAATGTACTGCCCCATTGTATTCCCATTTTTCTCAAGTGTGTGATAAGTGGAGAAACTTTGAGGCTGTCTTGTTGCCTTTCCATAATATTTGTTTATTGACACATGTCATTTATTAAATTTAATTTGTGTTAAAACAGTTTGTGGGGGGGGGAAGGCACATTCCATTGTAGGCTCTTCTATGTGTTTTCAAGCTTTTGCGCAATATTATTTCTTGGTAGGCATCATATATATTAGACCTTCATAATTAGAAGCATGAAGTGGCACTGTAGCAGTTTATTTATGATTGCAGACATCTCTTGCTGCAGAATGTCCTCGGGAATTGGAGAAGACGCCTTCATTTGGAGATTGGCTGCGTCATGATATTCAGTACTGCCGTTTCAAGAATTATGACCTCACTTATGCTTTTTACTCCAAATTCCCAAGCTGAGGGTCCGCAGTGGCCCGTAGCATGGATGGAAGTAACCCATTCATCGCTCGGCGCCTTTTAGGGCCTTCTCCCTTGCCCCTTATTGAATTTCCCTTCCATAAAATTAAGTGTCTTAGCAAACAGTACAGTGCATTATGTTGTTCCCTTCAGTGCTTATGTGTAGTTAGTTTTAATTTCACCTCTGGGGGTGCAGATATTTCGTGCACCACAAAAAGCAGCCACACTACATCATGGCAAGGCAAGAGTTGTTGGTATTTGAAACTGTGTAATTCACATTTTGCTGCTCTTTCAAAAGCATTTTTGAGTATGGCAAGCTGTTGGCTTGATTGCTGCTATACAGAGATACCATTGCAAGTGGTTCTCTCTCCCCTCTTATTACTCTCATCTGGTCTAAGTCCAAACCTCCTGTACATGTGGTGGCGCAACAAAATCTCTTGAGGTGCTCAGCTGTGGAACAGTAGCTGCGGTATGAAGTAATGATTTCATCTGCATGTCTCACCTATGAGGGTGACACGCTGGCAACTCTGTGGCTTGCTTCATTGGTTCCTTGATTTGCCTGGTCTTTTGTTGGTGAGCTTTGTTGCCATCTGCACAAGGACAGTGGATTGCTTCCCAGTTATACTCTGCTGTTCAGTATTGCAGTTTTTTTCAGTATGTTTTAAAACTGTTTCTCAGTTTGTTTTGCAGGGGTTTGGAATAAGGGGTATGATGAAGTGTGAGTTTCAGAAGGTGGAGAGAGAATTGCAGAAATTGGATAAAATGTGTAGAATATACACGTTTCATTCCATTCACAATATTCTGCAGCTAATGAGGTGTGTGGCAGTTTTATTACTCTGTACTATACATACACACCTTTTCTTTGGAGCTGTTTTTCTTGTTTTTGAGATTTTTGCAGCAATAATTTGGAGCTGCAGGTCTGTTAATTGTGTTCTTTTCGTGCATTTACTTGACCAGCTATTACAAAATTTGTATTAAAATAGAGATTTCATTAAATGTATTATTCGATTAAACAACTAGTGTTAGCATTTTATGAGTAAACACACAACATTTCCAAGTGCAAAGACCAAATGGTAATGAAAGGGAGAAACTTTAGTGCATTCCAATGAAAATTATAGTTACATAATTCCAGCTTCCTAAGTATGGCCATTTTTTACTTTCATTTGGCCATGTTATCAAGCTTTGAGTTTTTAAATGTGTTAAACTGAACTATGATTGGAGACAGTTGATTAGTAACACGAATGACGAAGCAAGGAAATGTATATGTGGACACGGAAGGGTGTGTACGTGTAGGTTTGACAGAGCAGTCATGTTTGTAGGTGCTGTTGATATATACCCACTAAAATGTCATGAACTATTACCTAATAAGGCGAGAGTAACCCAGGTATTACTAGTATAATGTATCCCTTCATATGGGATAATCATAAATCCTTTTAGTCAATTTCAGATTGTACTTTGATAGGTGATGTTGGGTGTCTTTTCCTTAGTTTTGGTGTAGGGTTTGTTTATACTACTTTTTTTTGCAGGGGGTTTCCTTTTTTGTATTAAAGGTATGGAATACAACGTAGTACAGATTGATTTTTAGGTCTACAAACATGTTAGTCCACAACAAGTACTTGATTTAAGTACTGTATTTTATTTACTATGATTTGGAGTAAGATTCACATGACTTTAATATCTGATTGTTTTCATAACTATATTAACAGAAAAGCCCTGTATGATGTATTGGAAATGCCAGACTTCATAATTTCTGTGCACTTTGAAGTTCCAAGAGTTGAAGAAAATGAACTGGTACCTTGATTAGTCAGCCTGCAATAGGCAGATGTCAAGGAATGAGAGAGATCATTATCATATGTGAGCATATCGTGACATTAAAGTTTGGTTTGCTGTAAGTTTTCCAGTTCTGACCTTAAATCTGCAAAATTTTATGTTGAATAATGTGCAGAGGATTATAGGAGCTGCTGTCTTGAACACAAGTGGCATGAATGAAGGAAAATAATCACAGGTGCTTTTCTAAGGTACTCCAGTGCCTTGTAACCCTACACATTAATGCAGTAGGCATATTTGATTGGTTGGCATACCTCTCAAATATGTAAGAGTGTGAGTTTAGGTGGCAAATATTTATGTTCAGGGAATGGCTTGCCATAAAAAATTCATGAAGTTGACTAACATGCACAGAAGTCATACTCATCATTCCTTAAAGATTAGGTACACTTGCATCTTACTGATCACAGGTATTGTGTCTTTGAAGGTTTCCACAAATGGCAAATGTGCATCATTGGAGATGTGAAAGTAGCAGGCTAAAGGGGTGAATGAGTTCACATGTTGAATTTGAAAAACTTAAACAAGATTTAATGTAGTAAGAATGTTGTGGTTAATTTGTGGATCTGATGATGTACAGCAGTGTAGATGAAGATGCTTTTCAGGATATGATATTTCATCAGTAGGTAATAGTGTCCTGACATTTCAAGGGAATATAGTGCCCTCATCTTCAAGGGTTAATAGGTTTTCATAGACCCTATGTTCCTCAAAATGTTAGGATCTGATTACCCACTGATACAACAGCATATTCCAGAACAGTATCCTCATGTTAAATGAAGATCAGTGTTTGCCCACTATTACTGTGGTTCTGAACTGAGGAAAGTTAAGGCTTTGAAAATGTCTAGTGTTTTCTTTGGGTTTAGACTAGTTTTTTTTTTTTTTTGTTTTAAGGAACGGAGAGGATACTGTTATATGTAGGAGGAAGCTGTAGATCACACTATGTGGAGAGCTCGCTTTGGAAGAGGCTTTGTACCTGCCATAAGACAGACTACTAAATGAATGAATTTCATTTAAGAAAGATTCTCCCTTAAATTTCTCTACTGATTTAGTCTGACATTCAAATGGTACAGTTCAGACTGAAATCCTTATCTCTCCCATGTCTTGTCACATAAGTTTCTGTCCCAGTAGGACAGCACTTTACACAAATTGTAATTAAAATAAAACTGATAAAACAAAATGTACAATTGTGGCAGTACTGATATGCAGGCTCCTTTACTTAATGCTTTGCTAGACAGTGTTTTAATTCAGTTCTAATATCAAATATCAAAACATATATTCTGGCATAAAGTAAAATAATGTAAGACAAATAGTCTTAATTGCTACTCACTGCAGATGTAATTGCAAACATTAATATCTGACATTTAGGTCATATAAATGACTG
>Ga0136643_10001323_pt1 | contig 29881 bp, 19 predicted proteins | sample TergutLab28metaG_FD_96883 | JGI IMG/M metagenome (GOLD analysis project Ga0136643, IMG submission 96883) | Labiotermes labralis P1 segment gut microbial communities from Petit-Saut dam, French Guiana - Lab288 P1 (version 3) (version 3) | ecosystem: Host-associated > Arthropoda: Insects >... | reverse complement strand
CCTGTTCCAGTTTCAGCTATTATTGATAACTTTTTTCTCCAGCTGCTTATCTGTTTCTGCATTCTTATTTTCCAAAACTTAACACCTCTTCTATTTTTGCTTCTTTTATTAGGCTCATTCAATTATTATTATTATTATTAATGACTGGAGAGAACAAAAAGTATGTCAATGTAGTGTGCTCCGACGATATAACCTTCATACCAATAGATCAATATATTCACAGAGCACAGTAATCTCTTAAGTTAACTTATCTTTCCTTTTTGGGTAAGACAGAAGACTAAAACATAGCTTACCATACACAAAATTGGTAAAACCTAAAATACTGACACTTATCTACAATGTTCATTTAAAACATTTTTTAATATGGCACATATACAAAGGAAAGCAAGGACACAACTGGACGATATGCAATGCGATATCTGTAGTATGATTAGTTTACAGCTGTTAAGACTCTTAACAATGTATATTTGTCCTAAAAAGTCACAGAAAATGAAGAATGTATAACAGCAAACAATTAATTTTAATTAATTAATATTTATTATTACACCAACATGAACATATAAATTAATACAAAATTATAATTGCTCCAACATGTTTCGGTGCCCTTGCACCATCTTCATGGAGCTTATAGATTGTGTTAGCTAAAGTTATAAGTTACATGTTGGAGCAATTATAATATAATTTTATACTAATTATATGTGCATTTGTTGGTGTAATAATAAATATTAAGCAAACAATGCATTTAGAAAACACACATGGTGCTCTAGAGTATTATCAAATTTCATTTCTTTTAATTATTCCTAAATTTTGACAAGTTACAAAATGTTTAGTAAAAAGCCTCCCTTGTGCATAATCTTAATAGACAGCAGATATACATGTTGATGTAGTAATACTGTACCTGCTGCTGCTGCTGCAACTTCTCTCCCTTCTCTCCTCCTTCTCCTACTAGTACTACCACAACCACAACTTTTCCAATTAATGGTCAATTTATCTCCTACCTTAAGAATAAAATGCTGCAACTCCCAACCAAATAAAATAATAACTTTTTTCAGAGACCCCTAAATTGAAAGGAAAGAAATTACCTTCTTAAATGATTTGGCACATATGTGGCAGCTAAACTTTCTCTCCTCTGAAGGGCTTTCAGAATCCACTTTTCTGATGAATGATCTCCCTGCCATGTGAATAAACATAGGCATTATAGAAAATGAATAATTCTGCCCATATTACACTTCGAGGATAATCAACATTGATAACACAAGTCCATAGGTCCAAGGACTTAAACAGTTTCAAACTCACAGGTACACGTACACAACAATGCAATACTAACTCTCACAGTAGTTTAATGTAAAAATAAGTACAAGTTTCCACAGGAATAAAATAGATCACCTTTTACTCTTCCAGTGTGTTGATCCATTTGGTATTATTGGCTGTGTACTTGTGAAAATAAAATTGTAAGCTGTATTCACTTTTCTTTCCAGTTAATGGCTACAATGTGTTACAAACACAGAATTCACATCAGAGCAACTACTAACTACCACATTTCAATTCTGAAAGTACAGTTCCTTACGCCAAACCTCTCTGCTAATTTAAGAATTCTCATTTATTTTACTGCTGTCTGATTCACAATAAAGAACATGAGGTTATCATGTTTGTATGTTGAAGTACCCTGTGATTAATGTTTCAGCAGCAACGTCTATATTACAGCATTGGCCTCAAAAGAAAGACACTGACAAACACAGCCTCCCCATTATGCATACACTTTATGCATTTTGGGCAGTGAACATATGTGTAAAAATATTTGTGATCATATCTTTCTAATAGTCATACAAACAACACACCTGCCACAATGCCATTGCTATGGGCAACTCTGAGATGAACCATCAAGCTTCCACGCATCTTGAATGCCTTTGAACAGAGATGGCATGGAAACTGGTGTTTCTCATCTAAAGTGTGACCTTGTTTACATCCATCTGAAACTTCTATTCTGTGACTTGGTGTTGCACTTCTACTTTCCATACAATGAACTAGCTGATGATGTATTGCTAATATTGATGAATCTTCAAATGCAAAACCACAAATATCACATCTTATATCTCCCTTTAATCCTTTTGCAGTTGGGATAGCTTGTGTTGAATTCTCTTGTGACAGTGCGGAAGACAAAACTTGGGAGTGAACTGCAGCATTCTGATGTGTTATTTCTGATATGTTCCCAGAACTGTACTGATTTGGAGGATGGAAAGACTTACTCCCCAATGAAGAAGAAATGTTTGCTATTTTTGCTATATGAGATCTTTGTTGGCATTCAGAAACTGTCTGTGAAGATTTGGTTGCAGTCAGAACTTCAATTAATTCACTGTTATTTTCTGTACATTCAAGGAGAGCAACATTGTTGCTCTGGCTAGTAATGGTGTATTTACAATTTAGTGTATTTATATGTGACTTCTCTTCCCATACTGCATTTATCTCTGATTTTTTTGGCACATAATTTTTTGTTGCTTCACTACTGTCAGAAATAATTTTACAACTCTGCTTATCATTTAAATTTTCCAATCTTATTTTATCTTCACTTATCATTTCCTTGGACCAACATCCTGTTGATCCTAATAGAGGTTTCTGGCTTACACAAGAAGATAAATTAGTCTGATTGTTTGAATTATGGCATTCTTTCATATCTTTCACATTAGAATTGAAATTTGTTTTCGAATACACTAGAAGACTGTTAGTGAGTGTGGGTGAAGAAGACTGTTGATTTAATGGTGCAGTGGCATTCCTAAAAGATGATATTTCAATAGGAACACTGCCGCTACTTGCTTCCTGCTGGCATTGAATCGAATGACTGAAGAGATGAATCGTAAACTTGTCGAGACCAAACAAAATATCATGACATACAGGGCACACAACTTGTCGGGTAGCAGCACTGATAAGCCCATAACGTAATGAGTCAAGAGTCTGGAACCCTGGTTGAGAGCATAGTGGACAAGTGAGAAATGAGGAAGACATTTTGAGTAAGACAAAGGCAGATTCTGGAACAAACAACAGAGAATCAAGTAAAATTTTAGGTTTTCATTGTTCAGTCTTCTAGGATCTGACAGCATGCAGTCTGTTAGAAATTACCAGCATTTTAAAGGAACCTGCAGCCTCCATCTTTAGGGTAGTCTACAATGATGATGGATGCAGCTGGTTCCTCTGCAACACAGGTAAATTTCTACTGGACTATATAGTGTCACATCCCAGAGACAGTAATGTTAACTATCACCCACAGAAAATAGGAATATAATGGATAATGAATACAGCCATCACATACACATTCAAAAATTTTTTCATGTGTATGTACATATCCAAACTAATCTTGAACTGTATATGTTTAATTATTTCATCATATGTGTTTCCATGGAATACAATTTCAGACCTGTGACCATTGTTGATGCTGACCCTGTAAGCCACTTATTATACAGGATACATAATTGAAAAGTAACCTAATTTCTGTCAGCTGTCAGTTACAGCAAGTTTGGCACCTGCTGTATTGTTGTAGAGAGCTTGCTGTAACAGCACTGGAACACATTTCTACTCTTAAATTACATACTTTGGATTATAGCTTCAAATGTTTCCATCAAGGACATTAAACATCATACTACACATAAATTAAAACAATAACATCATCTAAATTAAGTTTCTCAGTGGGTTCACAGAACTCACAGATGTTTGTACTGATGAGTGGGTGTTACTGCAGATAATTAATATTACATATTTTATAGCTTCATAGGTATTAATGGTTATATAAATAGGTATATTTTATAATAGGCACAATTACCCTTAAAACTGGTTAACAGATACTAGAATCTTGCAGTACACCTTGCACTATTTTGACAACAGCACAGCAACAAGAATCAACATAAATCGTAAGAACTAAATTCTGTCTCATTTCTGATATTGTGCAGGCTTTATAATGTTATTCTGAAATGTATCAATTAAATAATATTACAAACTATGTACAACCACATGTAGTCAAAATAATGGAATTTCACTGATGTTAGTATTAGTTTGCCTTTCCTTTTCTCTCGCATGATGTGACAGAAATAAAACAACTAGGACAGACTTTTAAAAATAGTACAAGGAACAGACCATCTTCCTTAATGCTGGGAAGGGAAGTGGAGGACTGCACTACTAGTCATGTGAAAAATATTTACTCCAGAAGCGGCCATTAAAGTTATGACTGGTGGGACAGGAATTTGGGCCATAATTTGATCACACAGACAACAGGGCCAGTTCAAATGATACAGATTAAACATACACAGAACAAAAAATACGAATGTGTGTTATGTCACACAAGTTTCCACAATATATAAAATTAAAACATATTTTGTGAACAAGATTAAAACATTCTGTTTGTATGTGTGCTGACACCAGGAATAAGCAGTACTGCTTTACTTCCACACTTATATTTCATTACTCCACATTTTCAATTTGATTATTGTCATTGTATGTTCTGTTTGTGTAGTGTTTACTCTGATCCTCCGAAGTTTCACAATGCTACCAGTTGGTTAGATTCATTTTTAATTCTCTTCCGTGTCCCCTCAACTCTTCACATTAAAAATAAATACTTACCAAGTTGAATTCTATGGCAATTTGCATTTAGAAACCACTCAATCTGAATTTTGGCGGAAATGATTCATGAACTTCCCCGGTCCTGTCATGCATATACTGGGATCGTAAACCGAAACAAGCCACCTGCGGTCTTCCTTGTTTCTCTCACTCCACCATGCATAAGACACTGGTTTCATGTTGCATAGTCTCCACAACTGATAATATATTGAGAAGAAACTGTACTAACCGTAATCGTCTGAAATGTTATTTATCCACTGTTTCTCTATGTTTTTCACTGCCTGCTCTTGAAATCCCTTTTTGGCCTTGACATAATAAAAACTTCTACCATTGAAGCCAACCTAACCTCTCCCAACACTCTTGTCAACACGTGACGTACATGTACCGGTGGTGCGCCATGTGCCAAATACCAACAATAACAGTGGGGCATCAGTTATTACAATAGTCGCTGGATTAATTTCCCTACTTAGTGGGATGATATTCCCCCGAAGACTGGAAATTATAAAAACAGAATTTTCAAGATGTAGAATACATTACCGAAAAAGGAGGCATATCAGCAGCTGTCACGTCATTCAAATACGTCTGTAATGAGTGGTTTTACCGACAAATAAAGCCGTATTATCAAAACGCTGTCAGGGCGCTACAGGAACAGTCACATACCAAACAAGGGTCGGTTAATCACCGTAAATAAGTGTCCACGCTAGCGATCAGGTTCAAGGCATAGCATGCTCACGAATAGATTCATGAAAATACAGGCAAAAAGTATTGTATTTGATCTTGTGCGGACTGTGCGCGTACCCATTGTGGGAACTGGACCCGAATGTTTCTGAAATCTCAAGAGTGTCTTATGGATTATTCTCCGTCTCGTCACTCGCATGTCCTCCATACCAAGGGTATACAAACAATGGACCATGTGCCACATTAAAGTTTCGAGAAAAGGAGACCGACGACAAATAAATCCACGACAAGACACTGACAAACATAAACGCCACAGCCCTGTTTATCGTAATGGCCCAGAAGGTTCCAGCAGGAATGTTCCTTGTTCTGGTGCCTGGTGCTTGAAAATCTTTCACTTTCCCCATCGTCATCCATCAACTTCATCAGCATCACTGGAATAACTACGTAGACACTTCATTTCCGAACTTGGCTGACGCTTCAGACCAACAACAAAGCCTGGGAGAATGACGACCGACAAGTCTATTATGAAGCAAGTAAATACAGTAGTTAAGACACCTTACAGTAGCAACTTAGAATAGCCGTGGTATGAACAAGATTGCAAATGATGTGTTCCGTAATGTTGCATACAGACTTTACCAAAGTGTTATTTACTTTCAAAATGTCGTACAGTTTCATTGTTCATGAGTAGATGCACTTTCAATTATACCCGTAAGAAAAGTAAGGATTACCCTGTCAAAATTTTCAACCGAAACCCACAATTTCCAGCAGCATTACGTGCTGATCAGTTTTACCGAATTCCACCGAAAGCGTGAAAAGTGCAGATAGAAATACTTTTACGTCCATTAGTAAAATATGGAGTTCACTGCGTTTTTTTTCACGAAACTTACAATTACTCAATAAATTTTTATTACTATCTTCTGTACCGAATCCAATCCAAATCGGACGAGAATATAGAAATGATGCACAGAATTTCTTTTACGTTCGTAAGTAAACTATATTTTTCACTGAACCTGTTTTTACGAGTTTCAAAATTATTTAATGACGTTACTTAAAAATTTTCTGTACCAGATTTCACCCATATCGGTCAAGAAATGTGGAAAGTACGGGTAGAAAATCTTTTACGCCCCCAGATAGATTGTAACGCTCATTGAGCAATTTTTTGGGAAACTAAAACTTATTCGATAGTGTTTTGTAAAGAATCTCTATACCGAATTTCGTGGAAATCTGACAAATATTTTAGCCGCTGATACTAGGTACATACGGATGGATGGACGGACATGGCCTCCACAAAAGGTGTTCTTTTTTTTTTTACTTCGTAAAGAACGCCTAAATAGTAACCTTGAACTCAGCAGACGGCGCCTACCACAATTTATTTCCTTCCTCATCTTGCTCAAATCTAATCTGCTCCTGTTTCAGACATTTTGATGTGTTTTCTTTATGACTGCTTTATGATTTGAAAGAACGATTATTTGATCATTTAAAGACATTTACTTAACTACACATGCTCCACAACACAAAATATAGAAATTCATTGTAAAATTAAAAATGGTAGCAGTGGCGGAGCTAAGTGTTGGCACCTGGAACAAGTAAACATAATTTCCGCTCCTAACAGAAATTATTAATTTTCGAAGATTACAGTCACTTGTTGAATTTCTTTTACATTGTTCAATAATTTAAAATTTGTTAAAAACAAAGAGTAAAATTATTGCTTTGAAAAAGTATTTTTTTTTTGTCCGTTGAGCTGCCCATTGGAGTCTGTCATAGGGGGTGAGCGCACCACTCGCTCCCCCCTCCCTCAAGTATGTCTCTGTGTTGAAGAGATAGTTACAGCCTATCTCACTGAGTAAAATCATAGAAGATATTCAGACCGGCTGGTCTCTGACACCAGACGATTAGGAGTGCTATCTTATCACAAGCCGTCTCAGAATGTGAGCATGCTTGCAATGGATATTAAAAGGGTCAATTGGAAAACTTTGGCAATAATGGTCAACATTTGAATTCCACAAAATCCGGATATCTGTTGATCATACGAATAAGTCTGTCCCCTTTATTCAGTCCACAACATCACCCACACTGTTTATTTAAAATCCATTACAGCCTACTGTAACATCATCCTCCCCCATATGCCTAGGTCTTCCAAGCAGTTTTTGTAACCAATTTTTTAAAACAAAATTTTTGTCCTCCCCCCCCCCCCCCGCACGTGTACCATATGATCCACTCATTTCATACATCTCCATTTAATCCCCCTAATAATGTTGTGTGAGGAGAACAAGTTGAGTAAAAATTCCTCCTGCAACTGTTTATTTGCCATGAGCAAATATTCTTCTCAGCACTGAAAAATGCTTATATGTATTAGTAAAATATGTCTAGATAATCTTTCGCATTCTTATTATGAAAGAGTATTGGAACGCGGACAGCAGGTCGTTTATTACGACGTAGAAGAAAAGTTCCATATTTAGACATCTTTTTACGTTTATTACTAGAGTACAACACTAACAATCTTTAACTCCTGAGAGCTGTAATTATTGTAGTTGCTGGGTTTTTAAGTCCAAAAATCATATAAACTCGAGAACACAGGACGAGTTTAGGTAGAAATCATACACCGTACGTGTACACTGTAATAACATTACAAAACATTTCGTCCACAACAAGTATTTTTTCCTTAATATTAGACTTTGGTAAGACCAATGTAAGTTACTAATTCAAAAATAGAATGCATTCTTATGGGTTACACCGCTGGACTGGTACGTAGATTTACGTAGGATCGAATACTAGTTGAACCTGAAACATTTATTGTTTGTAGTTGTAAATAAAATTCATTGGGTACTCTAATTAGTATCTTTTACTACTACTACTTCTACTACTACTACCACCACTACTACCACTGACATAAAAGTTCACCTTATAGACTGCCATAAATGCACAGGGGGAGTAGAAGTATAGATCTATTCCATTTTTAACCTCGGCGCTAGATGGGGTGAGTGGTTAAAGCCACGCCCCGACCACTTTACCCCCGGGAATGACCCGGGACCCATTGTATAAGAGGCTGAGTGGGTGCCAGGGCAGGTGTGGAAGGGTGCGGAAAATTCGTCCCTACCGGGATTCGATCCCAGGGCCGTATATCCCGTGGCGCTTATACCGACTACGCTATCCCGGCCGTTATTATTATTATTATTATTATTAGTAGTAGTAGTAGTAGTAGTAGTAGTAGTAGTAGTTGTTGTTGTTGTTGTTGTTGTAGCAATAGCATCAGTACAAGAACTGTAGCAGTAGCAACGCTGTCATTTGAGAAAACTACATGGTGTCGAAAGACAGGTTGATTGATGAGTGGTAAATTGTGAGGGATTTGAAGGGAAGCCTTCATAGCCTAATCGAGGTACTACCCCCACACTTGAGTGGCGGAAACGAGAAAAACCACAAAAACCTCGAAGAGGACAGTGCCCCGGATGAAGTTCAAACCAAGCACCTCCAAATTGGAGAAACCTTTAAATACAAGTTCTGTAACATTAATTTTGTCGAATTAAATCTTAAAATATCCAACCTCCACTGTGATTGTAAACGTTGGCTTACAGATAACATTAATATAACCTTTGAAGGAGTATTTGTATAAGCTGTATACTCTTACAGCTGTTAATAGCTCCAATGATGCACTAGTTATTATTCTCAAACTGAAAACTAAATTAAATTTTAGCATGCCTTGCACGTTGCTCTTTTATATTCTACGCAAGATCTGTTACCACATAGCAAATGGCGCTAGATTCTTCCGAAGTTCGGGATTCGGAAATTTTGTTTTTAATGTTTATAGGAAATTAAAAGATACAATGTTAGAGTGGCTTCCAATGACAACATGCTTATACCACGAATTTTTAATATCGGTGAATAGGACGGCAAACGACAAAGAGCCCCGTGGTATTAGACACGCGACCTTGGATTAAGAAGGAATTAGAGGGAAGCTGATAAAAGCACATCGTAAAGAGTGTCATGATAGTAATAAGTTATACTATAGGCCTACTGTCCTTCATGTTATTAAACCCTAATAAAGTATTAGAGTATTATGACGATGAAACCAAAGGGGCACATATGGTAAGAACATTCAGCATGATTGAGATAAACAGATAAAAATTGAATAATTTCAAAACCAAGGGGTAATTTGAAGGGTGATATTAAGACAGGTTTTCAGAAAAATTTCGAAAACGTAACTGTTCATTTGTCTAAGTTTTAAGGCCAATGATAGACTTCTATTGTAAGGTAACCGAAATATGAATTTCATAAAAAGATAAATAAATATTTGGGAACAAATCGAAATTGCTTTCATAAAGAAATTAAGAGTAGATTGAACTCAGGAAACGCTTGCTATCATTCGGTGCAGAATCTTTTGTCTTCCAGTTTGCTATCCAAAAATATGAAGATTAAAATTTACACAAATATAATTTTTTTTTTTTTGCTGTTGTGTACGAGTGTGCAAGTTGGCCCCTCAAATTGAGGGCGAAACTTAGGCTGCGGGTGTTCGAGAATAGGGTGCTGAGGAAAATATTTGGGCCTAACAGCGACGAGATAAAGGCGAGTGGAAAGACTGAATGGGGACCTTTACGATCTGTACTCTTCACCAAACATTATTTGGATAATCAAATCAAGATGAATGAGATGGGCCGAGCAAGAGAGGTGCATACAGGTATTGGAGTGAAAGTATGAGGGAAAGACACCACTTAGAAGACACAGGCATAGATAGGAGGGTAATATTAAAATGTATCTTTAAGACGTGGGGTAGGAGGCATGGACTGGATTGATTGAGTTCAGGACAGGGACAGGTGACCGGTTCTTGTAAATGCGGTAAGAATCTTTCGGGTTCTACAAAATTCGGAGAATTCCTTTACTAGCTGAGGACGTATGAGCTCCTCAAAAAGGGCTCTGCTCTGTGGAGTTATTTAGTTAATTAGTTTTAGTTAGTTGGTATAAAAATTTAAAAAAAAAAAGCCTTTTCTATCTGCTTACATGCAGGACTACGGTATCAGAAGAAACTTTCGACTACCACATCAGTTCTGTCACTATTGTCTGTTCTGAACCAAAATTTATGCTTGGTCTATATATTTTCGTAAGGGCTCTCAGGGCGAAATTTAATTAAAGCTAAAAGTGAAAACGTATGTTCCTGACGACGACAGATATTTTCCTAAGTGCGTTTTTTCAATCATGCATATTGATATTCTTATACGATAGAACATTCACACACACACACACACACACACACACACACACAAATTCTAAATAGCCTAAAGTAAAACATTAGTTTGATTGTGTGTTTCGATAGATTCACAACACACGGAGTAATATTTCAAATAAAAGTTTTAGCTCTTAACGATATACATATTATATTCTATGTATATGCCAGTTTTTTAGTGAACAGGTAAAGCTGTCTGTGTGCTTAATTAATCTCTGTGCCATGAAGCCATGTGGAGGAATGGACGCATACTTCGAGTTTTTAACTTCTGACTGAATGGCGGTGGATGGTCAGGTTCAAGTCCCACCTTATGTAAATCCAGGGGACGGAGGCTGGGTGGGTCCGTGTGACTCTTCATGATAAACTCTTTGAAAATGCAGCAAGTTCAAAATATCTGGGGGAAACGCGCTAATAAATAAAATTGCACTCTTGAGGAAATTAAGAGCAACTTCTCTTCAGATGACGCATGCTAGCATTCAGTTCAGATTCTTTTGTCTTTCCGAATCCTGTTTAAAGCTATAGAGAATAGAATATACAAAAGCATATGGTAGAAGTTTTTCTTTTGTTATCGATGGAAGTGGAATGCGGTTTCGCACAGTAGAGGGCGGATATAGGCTGCGCCTGTGCGAGAACAGCGTACTGAAGAAAATATCCCGGGCCCAAGAAGGGTGAGGTAAAATGGGACTGTAGAAAACCGCATAATGAGGAACTTCATGATTTGTACTCCTCACTAAATACCATCTGGGTGATAAAATCAGGGAAGTGACGGGCTGGGCTTGTGACATATATGGCGGAGAAGAAAAATACACTCAAGTTTACGGCAGCGCATCCTGGAGTACGAAGACCACTCGGAAAATTTAGGAGTAGATGGGAGGATAATATTAAAATGGACATTAAAGGGACGGAAGGACGAGGAATGGACTAATCTAGCTCATGGCACGGACAAGTTGTGGGCTTTCGTGGTCACCATAATGAACCATTGGGTTCCGGAAAATGCTAGTAATTTCTGGACTAGCTGACAAACCAGCAGCTTTTCGAGGAGGACTCTGCTTCGTGTAGTGAGTTAGTTAGTGAAATGTCGTACTCCCAAATCTAGAATCTTCTTGAACGGGTCTTACTGTGAATCACTCGAACACCTTCAGAACAAGGCGAATGAAGTGATGAAACGAATTTCGGATAACTATTTGCGGCAGTGTTTCCAGGGGTGCTACATCCGGCTTACGTTTCGCGTCTATTTTTTAATTCTCCGGCTTTCATCTTGTTTAGTAAATTTCTTTTCTTTTCTTTCTACGTGTGACTTGCGTACCTAAGAGACGACTCTCTTCAGTTAAGTTGAAGCCACATACTTTCCTTTCATTTACAATCTGAGTCCGGTCGTTGACTGTCAGACTTGTTGCAATAGTTGGCATAAATCTGGATGATTTCGACATCTCTGATTTTTCTTGTGTCAGCACGGGACATCGTGCTTCCGCGTCAACCTAACGCCTTAACCATTCTGGCGTAACCTAAAACGCTCAGCACAAAATTGGCCGATGTATGTAAACCTAAAACCTACATGTTGTGCAGTGCAATGCGCAAAATTCAGCTAAAAGAGTGGTTTACCAACCCGTGGGCAGCAAGTTTAATCCAAAAGGGAAGGAATATTTTACCAAGGGCCCCGATAATTCACATCACTGAGCAGCAATCTCCGATGGATTTATCTGTTATCTTTCCAATTATGATGATGAAAAAATGTAAAATCATTTATAGTGGATCTGAAATTTTAAGTTTTTTTTTCTTGGATCCCAAAAGGACAATTATTAATACTGTGTATGGGAATACGCCACTTTTTTTTTTAAGTACTCGAAGAGGTTGAAAATCACTGAGCTACAACAAAGGTAGCTGACAGGTTATGTAGGCCTGAAAGATTCATAGACGCCAAATGTGTATTCACTCTTTTGTTACTTGTTACAATAAGGGTGACAAAAATACGGTCGGCGAATAAATTAAACCCCGACAGTGACAATATTATGATGCTACTAATAACATGCCACTTTGTTAATCTTTACATTCGCGTATAGAAATTACTTTAATCCTAAGAAATAGCAAGAAACAGTCCTGGTAAAAAATGCACTCCATAATGAAGAACACAGAATTCCCAAAGACGATCTTCGCAGTTCGTATAGTTTCCTTGCTGTCAGATTATAAAAACCACTTCAACAAACAACAAAACTTATTTCATGAAATGACCAGAATTTAGACGTTAAAATTATAACATTTCAAAAATCAAATTACAAACCCGTAGAATCCGTTTATGTTTTCAGGTAACATAGACTTTGTAAAGCCAGTAGAAGTAAAACCCCAAAAGAGCTATTAATATTAAGCACAGACCAGTCATATGGAATTTCATTAAAATTTCGCCGAAGGGATGTGATATACCGTTCACTAAGAAGTCCACTTCTGTTCTTATGTACAGCAGGATTTGTTACGGTTCAACGTGGCTGGAAATCAGAACTGAATAAACGAAGTATATGAAACGGTGCAATGGGATAAGCTAAATTGAAAAGTCCATTTATGGCCTCATGAAAACTAAGGTTCGTGACTGGTTTGTACGACTACACATCGACCTGGCCGACTGTCATTATCTTAAGCCAGATTAATCCAGATGATGCTCTTCAATTCTGTTTCCCTAAGACTCATTTGAACATTGTCCCTCATCTAAGCATACGTCTTCCATATTGTCTTTTTCCTTCAGGTTTCTCCACCAAAACCCTCTATGCATTTATCTTCTTTGCCATACGTGCCACATACACTGTCCATCTCATTCTCTTTGATATAATCACCAAATTGAGATGGCGAGGAGTGAAAATCATAAAGCTCTTCATTCGGTAATTTTCTCCAGCCTCCATTTATGACCTTGTGTAAGCTTTGCTATCAGTCAATATAGCTAAAAATCAAATGCGACTACTAATATTATTCAAAGATCGTAATTTTTAAAATATAACAGCAATTTATTATCAAACTGTTTCTGACACAAATTTTGCATACATCTAGCTTATCGAACTTCACCGAAACATGGTTTAAGACACAAGCCTAGGTAATAAAACTTCATTAGGGCATTACGCAAAATTGACTTCCTTGTGAATCAATATGGTTAGATAATGGAAATTGTCTGACAGCGCCCAGCGAGTCTCCAATGTATATTTTACATAACGATATCCAAAGCTTAGGCGCTGAAATCAGTTCACAGACAGGTCAGCAGGTATGACCTAGACGTAAGAATTTTTTCTATTTTGTAAAAAAGCCTAAAATAAATTTTGGGGCAAAAGTCAGGTTTATGAGAATTCCAAACCGCCTAAACATATTTACGCTACAGTTTGCGTTCAGTATTTGCTACTTACAAATGGTATGAGAGAGCTGGGTGATGGTCGGAACACCAATAGGAATTTGAGGTATTGAGCTCCAATTAATTATCAGTGTTGTAAGCCTATGTTTGTATACTATTTGGTATATCAATAAATTATGTGTCGTCACCATGGGTACATACAGCTATTTAAGATAATTAAACTACACACACACATATATACTACCCAACACAGTCGTAAAACTGTCACTGTCAGTCCCTCCCAAAGAACAACATTACCGCAAAATCATTGCTGGACTTTAGCAAAGTACTGCAGGTGTGTCTAGAAACAAATGCATATAAACCTAAACATACGTAGGATATACGTGTCCTCTGTTAAGACTGTCATCTAACACATACAGCCAAAAAAAGTGATAGAATAATACACAATAAATGATCCGAGTACAAAAAACTACAGCAATCTGTTTAAAATAGTTCCCAAGCAGAAAACATGAAATTTTACATCTCCCTGAATACAAAATATAAGTAAATGTTCAAAAGGTGTACTGCAAGTGTCCGTCTGTGTTCTAAACACATGCATCAGTCTTCCTGGTTGTTTCGAGATCCGCCGATACTTGAAGAGCAGTACGCCTACATTCCGTTAGGACAGGGTTTTCGGTAGGGATAGCGTAGTCGGTATAACGACTCGCTACAGACTAGACGGTCCGGGGATCGAATCCCGGTGGGGGCGAGATTTTCCGCACCCGTCCAGACCGGCTGTGGGGCCCACCCAGCCCCCTATACATTGGGTACCGGGTCTCTTTCCCAGGGGAAAAGTAGCCAGGGCGTGGTGTTGACCACCCATCCACATGTAGTGCCGATGTTAAAGAAACAGTACATCTATAACTCTGCTCCCCCTCTAGGCTTTCGTGGCCTGTTCTAGGTGAACTTTAACTTTACCTTTACAGTGATTTCGGTGAACCAACCTGTATAAAATTAACTGGTGCATATGAATATAAAACATGGATTTTCGCACCAAAAATATACATCAAGGGTGTTTTTAACGAAGTACTGAAAAAGATATTTGGTTTGGGGGCAGACGAAGTTAAGAAATAAGTTGAGAAAATTAAACAGTGACGATCGTCTTCACTTGTAGGCCTACTCTTCATCTCATTGTTACGGTGACCGGACAAAGTTGGACGACATGGGCACGATATGTAACACGTATTAGAAAACGAGAAATACACTCAGTACCTTGACTGCAATATCTCAATGCAAGGGACTACTCGGAAAAATACTCAGGAGGTAAAAAAGATAAAGCAGTCCCATTAGAGGGCTGGACAGACCCAGTGGTTCCAGGACGTTAAGTTTCCCAGATTTCGTGACAACGGCACAGGATGGTGGTAGGTTGTCAGTCTTACGCACCGGCCGCCTTTACCCCCACGAAATACTCATGGTATTCATTTCTGTTAGAGGCTGATTCGACCCCAGGGCCATAGTGCGATCGGAAGGATTTTATGTCAATGAAAAAGCCACTGACACTGGCTGGGATCGAATCAGCGACCTTCTGAATTGTAGCACAGCACCTTAACCACTGTGCTACCGCGGTTCCCCGGAAGGGAGGACAATATTAAAATTTATCTTACTAAAATATTGTGAAAATTGCCTGGATTGATCTGGTTCAGGCTAAGGTCCATTACTTGTTCTGGAAATTAGAGCGATAGACCTTTGCGTTCAATATGGAAGGAATTTGTTGACTAGCTACGTAAGCGCAAGACTTTGGGATTAATCGAACAATTTGTCAACTTTCGAAAATTTAAGATTAAAGGTAGTGTCCAGGTTGTGTAATATGCGACTTATATGAGCTCGGATTTACCTATACAATTCTTGTTAATTATTAATTATATAAATTATTATTATACAAAATAAAATATCAATATTATTTATTAATGTTGTAATTGTTAATTGTATTTGACTTTTTCTATTTCACATGAAAACTGACAGAAACATTTTAAACACGCACACTGAAAATGTAAAAATTTATACACAATCGATGAGGTGTGATAAATAAGTGGGAGTTGGGTCAAATCCGATTAAAGTAAATTTCGAGTCACGTAAAAGTTTCAAGAACGGAACCCTTACGTAATTCGGATATTGTCTGTTGTTAAATAACGAGAAACATCTTGATTTTAAGCAAAACTACAGAACTGGAAGAAAACATACCGCAGGCTGGAAGCAGATTCCTGTACCAACCGGAAGACAGTCTACACTCTGGCTATATTTATTCATTAATGACTAATTATACTGTTTTTGTATTCAAGTTTATTATTGTAGTAGTGTGCGCTTTTGACGGAAATAGAAGTGACTATTGACTGGCAACCTTGTATTCAACTGCACTGGTTACTGGACAGTCGACGCACGGAACAATTCACGCCCAGAATTAAATGACCTCCAAATAACGGTACTGGTATTTCGATCACACCAGATATACATAATGGTCTGCGCCATTTCAAAAGCAGAAAAAGGGATCACCCAGTTGAATAGACAACTACCCAATTACTACTTGATTGTCTTTAATCAATCAACATAAAGAAAAGGAACGCCTAATTGTCATAAAATGACGAAAAATATCACATTAAATTATGCACAGAAGCACATTTTGACTTTCACTCGGCGACTTTTCACAACACCAGAGTTCCTAACGTCACGTGCAAGACTGGACGTCCCGAAGTCGTCAAAGTTTGCCAATGGAAACGGGGCATCCTATCCCTTTCTCTCTTTTATGTCAAGGGACTTACATAATATGAGACTCAGTCGCCTTATTATACAGATTAAAGTAACGTTCACCCTATTACAGGCCATGAAGGCCCAGACGGGGAGTAGCGGTAAAGCTCTGCTCTTTCTTTAACCTCGACTCTAGATGGGGGTGTGTTGTTAACCCCACGCCGGTACGCACTGCACAGGAGGCTCGGTGGGCCCCAGCGCCGGTCTACGGTGCGGAAAATCACGCCCCCAAGGGGATTCGATCCCTGAACCGTCCAGTCATAAGACAGTCGCTATATCAACTACGCTAACCCTATTATGCAGAGTGGAAAGTTCACATTGTGGATTATTATGCAACTTTCTCCATCTCCAACAAAGGATTTCAGTTCGGGATACACATGACACAGGCTGATCCCCTCCCCCCTCCTACCATTCGTAATAAGTTGATTATGGAACTTGCGAAATTGAGGCCACATTGCCGCTTAAATGTTGCAATCAGCATAATTAAAACGCTATTCATCAGCAAGAAAAAAATCTAATAATAATGGGGTGGTGGAAGAACACGCAAGAAGCACTTTAAATATCCGTCTTCTGACCGATAAATTCTGTTGAATTTACAATTCTTGACTGTACATTGTCTCGGCTGTCTGCACAGTTCACACTTTACCACGACATCCGCAAGATGAAGGCTTTTGAACGCGCCGTCATACTGATTGCAGCAGGATACATAAGTTACAGGTACAGTTATCGAATTTTTTTTTTTCCAAATTTACTTCAACATGCGTTGATATATGCATGCTTGTTGCCAGTTCATTATTGATCTCCGATTATTATCTCGCATGCGTGTTGCCAGTTCATTATTGATCTCCGATTATTATCTCGATAATAAGTAACTTCGGTGAAGGAAATTAAGTTTACTGTGTGTGTCTTTTACTTTCGCGTTTATATATGTATTTCCGGTCATTGGTACAATTTGAATATAAATTCAGTAATATCTTCTAAAAACAGTAATGGAGGTTTGAGTTTTTTTTTTAGTGGGGTGGCGATTCGTACTGTGGCCCTTTACGTTGTGATACCATAAAGCTTGGTGGGTGGGTACCAACATTTCGGAGAAACACACTGCCTCCATCTTCAAGTACAAGATACATGTGCCCCGAAGATAGAGGCTGTATGTTCCCCCGAAATACTGTTACCCACCTACAATACTGCATGATGTCACAACCCAAGACAGAATGTTAAGTCTTCTTGAACCTCCAGTCAGTGTCAAAACCTAAGATCTTATATTGAACATATATCACAATAAAATACACTTATTCAGTCTTATTCTAACACAACATAATTTCTTACATTCAGTTTGTTACCTTTGCGTGTGTGCTACATGTTTCGGCCTGTACTTAGGCCAAGTTCAGGCATGGCAATAGAAAAACCTCAGAGACTGAAACATGTAGCACTCATGTAAAAGTAACAAATTGAATGTAAAAAATCTGTGTTGTGTTCAGACTGAATAAGTGTAGTTTATTTTGTAATAAACATAACAGGATGGCTTCCACAAATATGTATCACAGTTTCCAAGTGCAAAAGAGAGACATTAACAGTCCAATTTTTATATTACACGTAATAATAAACAGTGACATTGTTTCCACTGAAATCATACTATAAAATAATCTTTTGTTTCCCCACCAACATTTAAATCACTGTCAACAAAGTACAGTACAAGTGTTCTTTTGTATGACACTGTTTTAATTTTGTAATGACATCATAGTTATATCATACGTGTACAAAGGAACACGGTTCATGTATATTTGGTCACAAACATATTATGCTGATGCGGCCCAGTTTGAAGGTGTTATCAAGCCAGATCCAGCCCATGAGCTCATTCTTGTCCACCAATAATATAAATCATGTATTGCTATCTGTTTCAGTTCCAGTGATGAAGTTTCTAATTCACTGGACTTCCACCCTCTCATTCCTCCTATTCTTGGGGATACTCTGCCAACCACAGAATCATTTCCTTGTGTATGTGGAGTGTTTCTGAGTGGTCAGTTTGTCAAGGGAAGCCACGATCCACCGAAAGGCAGCGCTGCACTTCTCCATGAGCAGCCAGAACCTTTACCATGTAACCCATTTGGAAACAAGCAGTGCATTAACAAATGCCTGGATCTTGTGAGTATAACACAATAAAACACCACTACAGTTATGAAAGAGTTAATTTTCATACTGTGTATCATTCTACAAACAAGAATTCTTCATACACTTGTGCAAAAATAAAAAAAAAAAAAAAATTTCCTACACTACTGCAAGTTCTTGCAAAATTCTCATACTTGGATTCAGTTTCCAAGTTTATGTAAACCACTATAATTCAAATTCAACCTGACATATATTTAAAGACTCATTATGTACTGCACAATAAATAATCTCTGTCTCAGTAATAACAAGACAGGCAATGTACATACAACATAATATTGAGGTATGTTCATGCACCCATTGTTGCAGTGACAAAGAATATTCTCAGTGTGTGTTTGTAACCTTGGGTATCCAGCATGCAATACAAATGTGCCATACTGTCATCTGTAGCCTATCCAACTCTATTGCATTTTTCCACACTACCTCGTAAACAGCACAATTTTCAGTAAAACATTATTGAAAATAAAATGTATATTTTTATTTTCTCTACAAAATTGTCCAAGAAATTTCTCATTTTAACAATGAATCAGCAAGACATTATCATAACTGTACATAGGTCTTTGTCTAAAGTACCTGTATTCTTGTCAGACTTTAATGAAACTTGAATTTTCTGGAGAGGTTTTGAAAAATGCTTAAATATAAAATTTCATAAAAATCTGTCCAGTGGGAGCCAAGTTGTTCCATGCAGACATACATGACAAAGCCGATAGTCACTTTTCACAATTTTGCAAACACCCCAAAAAACCTGTCAGTTAATGCTGTACAAAGAAACCATAAAAGAGTGCATGTTAAATGAGCACAATGTGGAATGTTAAATTTTGTGGTACAAGAAGTTCCCACTCGGCTTCAAACTGTTAAACAACACACTTTGGATAAAGACTCCAGATAATTGGTTATCACTATATGGCACTATCCAGGATCACTGATGAAAATAACAAAAACCTCATTATATAAGCATTACGTTGGTCGCCAACTAATATCTGACACACACAATATTTTGGGAGTTGGCTCTATGCCAATTTTATGGTGATTGGTTCCTCTGTCAAAATTAATGGCAATGTTTGGAAACAATTACAGGACAATCTGAATACCCAGGCATTATGCTACTCCCAAAATATTATTAATACTGGATATTCATAACTGGGAGAATACTGTAATTCATTAAGAAAACTACTGTTTTATAACACTGGATAATCGATACATCAACTGTCAGTTATCATATTCTATATATTGTACATTTTAATATTTATATAATTTAAGTTTTAACATAATCCATCCATTCACATGCGTAGCAGTGTAAGGACTAATTTAATGCTGTGAGAGTAACACTATTTAGTTGTGAGCTCCCTGAGGATAGCAACCAGCCCAAACATGTAGGAACCAGATAGGGTGAAATATATATTAGGATAATATGCGCATTTTTTTGGTACTAAGAGATTGTAATCATTCACAATGCAAGGACAGAATAATACAAAAGGATATTCTGTTGTTTTTATATATATCTCAAAGGTATAGTTATCTGAATGCTCATTCAGTTTCTCAGGAGTTCTACCAAGTTCAGGCCTATCACAGGTATCACAGCTTGAGTACTCCTCAAGCAGGAATAAACCATCTCCTGAGAAAATGAACAACCATATGGATAATTACATAATTGAGATATACAAACAACAGAATATCCGATCTTTCTCAATCTGGCTATGCTGTGACACCATGTATCTATCATATTAACTATATTTATTTTAGCCTTATATTTTATCACAGAAGCAAAATGTAAAAATAAAAAAAAAAAACATAATTGTAAAAACCGAGATCTCAGTTTAGCAAAGCAACTGTACAGCTTTTTAAGTGTTTTATCAAGTACTGAGCCTGATGATGACCCTTTAAGGTCAAAATATGTTGCTATAAAAATTAGTACAAATAAAGTTACAGTTTCATACTTATTTAATTATATGAAAACACAATGGGATGTCTAACTTTAAAACTTGTGCTACTGCCTAAATGCAAGAACTAAGCAGTAATAAAAACAAAGCTATAATACAATGTATAAATAATGTCCAGTATAAAAACAATGTTGTGGGCTGCTGATGCATATTTAAAAGTATGTGGCAATAAATCTATCACAGTCATACTTTTTTCTTTCCAGATTGTAAGACATCTACCGAACAGTGCAGCGATCCTATGTGGTTCTATTGACAGAGACTGCTACAGGGAGCGGGTGAGTAAAGAACTAAATATTTTTAAGCATACAGTGCCCAGAAGAGCACTATGCATGTCAGTCACATAAGTACTGTGAACTTCTGTTACAAGAACAATAAAAGCAAGGCATTAACATTTTCATTTTTAAGGGCAGAATAACACTCCCTATAGATTAACGACAAGTTATCACATGCATAAGTGGGAGGTTCACTGTAGTGAATGAATTCAGAAGGATGCATAAGGCAGTTGCAATCAACCATTTCAAGGGGTTACCCCAGGTTTTGTCTGGATGCAGCAAACTACAAACTCACATCATGTTAAAACATGGGAGAGAACATCTTTTAACTGACACTGTCAAATCAGCAAAAGCAACTGGGAGAAACCAGATTTTTCTTTATGATACTGGTATATCTCATTCAGAAAAAAGGGTTAAGAATTCACTCTAGGGGCCTTGGAAACATTGAAGACTCAAAATGAGACACTTACAATAGGGGTGCACAAACACCGGGCAGCTAGATTTTGTATGGTGGCGCCCAATATTTGTGGTTTCTCCTTACAAAACTTGTTTCATGTCATCCTTCTGCCACCTCCAATTTCAAGGTGGCTGACAGCTTTTGGAAAATTTGTGCACCCCCGCTTTAAAATCCATACGTTAAAGAAAAGCATATCTGGCTTTCACGTATTTAGCTTTTATCACAAAGTCAACAATAACATTCACTTGTTATATAAAAACACCACAAAAATATCATATTTGGCACTCACACATGTGCCTACATTAATGAACATTCGCAAAATTTTAATTTCTTGCACTGTCTCAGCACCATAAAAGTACTGTCTTGTTTTTCTGAGGAGTGTTGTGTCCTCATGGGTGAAAACATAAACATCAAAAAGATGGACACAGAATGTATCAGGATTTAGTAAAAAAAGTCACCTCAAAACTTTAAAAAAAATGTAGTTGTTCCTGTCTCATCACCACAATGCAATACAAAATGAAGCCATTGGAACATGCAAACCATCTTACGTGAGAGATTCTGCTCTCATCATCATGCAGGTATGATTAATTCTGACATAAATGGAAGGCAGACACTACATGTGGGGCTGTACTCTTCACTTGAACATGTGGCAGTCTGAACACCATCACAGATGCTAGAACCAGTGACATGACTGTACAACACAAAGGCTGTTCCCCAACTACGCTGCCCAACAGCCTCCCTATATAATACCATACTGCCCTACAGCAATCATACCCCCCCCCTCCCCCCCAAAAAAAGTTTTGTATTAAACATATTAAAAAAAGTGGTAACCATGTGCGTAACGTGTTCTTTTCCAGGCCTACCTGTTTATCAAGAACTGCAATGACACCTGGATTAACACAAATCTTTCTGCCGGAAGAGAATTCTGCTGTAAGGATGGCATATCATACAAATGTTCAGTGCTGTCCTAGACTCCTCTCTTTTGAACATATCAACAATGTTCCACAACAATTTGGTACCTTAAATTTTCAGTACAAAATTCAGCCTGTAATGTTACATTTCACATGTGACATAAGGCTTCTTGCAAATACAACAATAAACTAAACCCGCCCATAATGGAACCTGATGGTTCAAAATTACTAATACAGAATTTTACTAGTAGATCCAACCTGTGTCACTTAAACCCAAATCACATGACCATAAACTGCCTTCATAAAAACAATTTTAAGATTTTACTTCATCTACCTCCTGGATCTTCTAAGTAATCAGGATCTTCCCACCAAAACTGAACAGTATATGTATTTGCTGTATATCTTACAAGTTACAGCACATATCCCAAGCATCCCAATCTCCTTAAATTAGTTATCCTAACAAAACAAAGTGAAGAGTATAATTTTCTTTACTCTGAAACAATGGTACCACCTACCCAATGATGCAATAATATAACTCACAATGTCACAAAACAATACTTTAATTTTGCAGAACCAAATTCTTGGTTAAGTCTTGGAAGATGGGCATTCAACCAAATTATGCATAACTATTCAGTTCCTATTCTAGCTACATTAGAAAGACCAACCACTTCAGGTCGTTTAAAGAAATAATTGGTATTTAGTGTGAGAATCATGTGAAACGTGAACACACTCCATGGTAAAATGCCAAGTTCTCATTGAGAGACAGACAGAGAACCTCCAGATGTAAACTTCATATAAAAGTAGTGAATTATAACTCCATTTAACCAGAAAAATTTTTAATTGGAATCAGCTTTGCTTCTCCATGTAAAACAGTTACCTTATTTTTCCTGTCAACAGTGCAATTAAATTTGCAAGCTATGAGTTTTCTTACTGACGTAATCTCTACAGTAACTACCACCTGTTCACCTGCATAGCATGGGTTTGGGAAGTGCAGTGTCTGTGAAACAACCATGGTACCTGGACCAGGCAACTTGGTTCCAATCACACCCGAAATAAGCCCATTAAGTAATGCACCATGAACAACAGCTGGACCATCTGATGCTCCAGCTGGTGTTTTGTGTATTGGATTGTAATCACCAGTCAGTCTTGAAAAGATATTCACATCTTCTTGTGTCACATATTTTATCTCACTAACTTTGTCTCCTTCTCTTAGAGGAATTTCCGTTTTGTCCCACACAGTATTAACTTTTCTGTTAGTGCAGGAAGTCTTCATATTATTCTTATGAAGTTCTGAAGCTGCATTCCACAAAATGGGCTTAGTTGTGGTGTAATATTTCATATACATGCTAGCATTCCAAAAATGAATGACATCATTAATACAATATTTCTGGTTACATGTAATTAACAAACTGTAGCAAAATGAGTTTATGAACCTTAGGCACCTAGCTGGTCCTGGCAAGTACAGTGTCATTATGCAGTGGATACAACACAACCAGACATGAAATGAAAATAATCTCAGTTCTCATAATTCGTAAAGAAGGGATATTACAAACTCGATAATGGTACGAGCAATGGACTCTATACAAATGCTTCACTAATATACTTCATGTAAAAAAGGTTTTCGTACTGTATTTTAAACATGAAAAATTAAAAGATCATTCCTCCAGCTGAAATTAAAAGAGCATGTTTTATGTTATAAAATATAATGAATTACAATGGCACAATACAAGATAATGGGTAAAAGCCTCACATTGTATTCCAAGAATGTGTACAGCCAAAGAGCAACACCAATGTATTGAAAATGTAAAAATTATCTCATTCACCAACACTTATCACATTCAAAACTTAAAAAAACAGCATCTATTGAAATGAATAAACTGAAGTCACTCAGAAGGCATTCTTCGCACCAACACAAAATCAGTTCTGAGGCAATGGGATATTTCCAACAATTATTGGCTGTGACTCAGATTTGGTGGCTTCTGCTACTTGTTCAGGTGTGCAATAATCTTCTAGGAAAATTGTTGCCAAATTTTTTAGACGAGTGTTCTGACTTCTTGAAAACTGAAGCATGCAACCAACAATCTCTGGTGATGTTATTTCTGTAATGGTTGACAACAGACTCTTTAAGTACAGCAAATAATGGTCGCATCAGTAATGTCTACTGTTGCCTGAACTGGCTACGGATAAGATCAATCATCTTTCAAAATGGCAGCAGATTAGATATTTCCTTTGTATAAAGTACAGCTCTCACAAATCAGATCATATTACAGTTAAGTGTCAAGTTCCAGAAAAGCCAGAAGTTGTACCCTAAATTACTAGAGAAATGTGGCACACAAAACATGTTTAGTGCTTATATAAGCACTGCAGAGTGAAGAGATGCACGCCAACAGAGTATACACATTTTATACAATGTCTCTATTTATATTTTTCTTACAACACTGACATTAATATTGCCTCAAAGGTTTTGGTGGGTTGGGTTCATGTTCAGTATTAATGCTCTGGTGTTGAATTTTACTGATTGCAAAGGCACAGTGTAATGCTCAAAGTGTAAAATGGTGCGGATCAGCAAGGTGAATAATGGCCTATCTTATACACACCCTCATTTATACTCCAGTCTTCTGAAGATCACACCAGGCATTAATCTTGGCAGCAAAGTGTAAAATGACAACATGACATGACACTTTATCACTTACCACCCATCACTGTCATCAACTTTTACCTTAATATAAGGGAAGGTTTGGTTTGTGTTTCATAATCTTGCAGCATAATATAATTATTTTAAATTACAACTACAATGCTTTGGTTTCAAAACTTTCATCTAGTGTTACCTTGAAGGTTAGGGACATATAGGTTAGTACTTTCACAAACAATAAACTTTACCATACAAAGTTATGCCATTGGCATTTCAAATTACTTCATCTGGCTTTCATCATGCGTGCTATGGTCAAAATAATGTACTTAATTTGCCTTCTATCTGGTGCACTTCAGTTGCAATCAATATTTGCAATCCTGCTGTGATGTTATCCTGAAGCAGTTCCCTAACTTAAACTCCATAGATGTAAGTGTATTACACATGCAAATGTTTCTACTTGTACTTCACACTACTTAAAACAACAGTCTTACCTGGTTTGGATTGGGGTGTGACCAGAAACATAAGCGTTGAAATAGCTGACAGAGCTGTGTCTTCATCGTGTGATGACAAGCAAGCAGCAACAATGCGCACACCACCACAATGCAGAATATAGTCTTTATTCTCGGTGTCTATAAAGAAAGGTATAAATTTTGGCACTTGTACATGTTCTGATTTATTGGGTGAAAATGCAAGTTTGCAAATTGGTGTTACAGAATGAACTGTCCCAATAAAGTATGTTAATAGCACAAGTTTCTCACATTCTTATGTTTTCTGCACAAAGTACATGAAACAAACATACAGGAAGGACACACCTTTCTATCCATATGTTTAATCTCCAAAATTCTGCCCAGCTTTTTGATTAAATTTAATACTGGAAGTCTAGAACAAAACTTGTTGTGCACAGCTCATTCTAGTTCATACCAATCCAATAAACTACCCACTGTGTATAAAAACTTAATAAATTTCTCTGAAGAGCCCATCAAGTAAAAGTTGTCCCAAGAGATACAATTAAAACTTACAACCTAATGCAACTATCTGCAATGACAGTTTGAAGTGGTAACATGTGGCACAGAAGAGGGCACAACATCAATGAACATGCAAATGACACAATAGGCAATAACGGTTGGGTATGATGGTTGAGGGATAATTTTTCCTTCACTTTGATTACATCACTAACATTTACAACGCAGCTGATATAAGAAGTGAGTCAACTGCTACGGTATACATGAAGTTACAGTCCAATTTCACCACGATAATATATACAAATGCACAATTACCTAGAGCTAAATTGCACAGCCCTCCAAGACCAAACTGAACAAAGTTTGTATTTTCTTCCGACAGTTGGTCCAGGAATAAGTCAATGACATTTAACTTGCGCAGAAATTCATAATTTATTGGATCATATGCAAAGTTGGCTAGATTTGCAAGCACCTGTTCTTTAGCTTCTGGAATGAGAAACGGAAAAAAAACATTTTAGGTTAGTAAACCACAACTGGCACGCGATATAATGTGAGACTCATGTCCATCTTTTATCATGTGTTGTTAAACAAGTAGAATTCTCAGAATCAATACTCATTAGACAGCCATCGAACAGTATGACTTACACACCAGTTGACTCTGTCTCTTGAAACTCATTAACCAGTTGCTGCAAGTAGTCAAATCGACCCAGCCCTTTTTTACCAGTCCGTCTGACAAGCTGTTCAGGTTTGCTGAACATTGGCCACAAATGTTCAAAATATTACAAACACGATAATCACATGCATTTTTAATATGAAACATACACACTCCTCACCCCCCTCTACACGGCCACTTCCCCGCCCCAAACCCAACCCCCTTCCAACGTGATGACAACAGACTCACGCTTCCAACAGGGCGGCGATGTATACTTTGATCACAGATCAATCCCTGTGACCACGTGCTCCATGGCTGCCACTACAGGTTTGCAACCACGAATTGGTATTATTGCACTCTTTGTTCATTCGGAGACAGGATCTTTACAGGATGAATATTTTCAAATTCATGATTTTAATTTCAAGTACATTTTTAGATGACATCATACCCGAAACGTTGAAACCAGCTTTCATTAAGTAGAACTTTAAAGTCACTGTTTTAATTTTAGGTCTTTCATAAAATAAATGCGGTTGAAATCAGTTATAACGATCTCGGTTAGTGCGACACCTCCTTTATACCGTTATACATTTTATGGTGCCAAAGAATTCCCCATAAGACACGTGTTTTTCTGTCTTGCTTAGTACGACGTTCATAAGAGCAGCTACTTCAAGTATAACGACATTGCCAGTCACCGGTTTCGATATAATTTTCCAAGAAGTAGGCTATTCTGAGAATTCATTCATCACCTTGTCCTTGATAAGACAAGTTTTCTAACTCTTTCAGGTAGTTATATATATTCCAGGCCTGGAAAATGAAATTATTAGTTGTTATTCACTTTGCGCGTAAAGGTACAGTCTACTTTTCTACTCCAGCAGTTAACAGAAGACCGTAGAATGATAACATGGGGAAAGTCACCAACAAAAGCTTCCGAGGGTCTAAGAAAAAGTTAAAGAATTACGGAAATAAATAATTAAGAAAAGAAATAACGGTGACTTGTGTCTGGAACTTGCTCTCGTAAATTCTATTATCTAAATCAATTTGGTGAGACAGAACCAAAAATATTATTGCGTTTGAACAGAATGGATGGAGAATCGATAAATCGATTTCGAAAAGCTGAACGAAGTGGCTTCGAGGAGGCACTGCTTAATTTGTTGAAACGAGACAGAAATGACAATGTCCCAGTGAGCGGTCCTCTTCTCATTACAACACTTGTGCTTCCTAAACTTTAAATTAAGATAATGTAGTTTTATTACCGTAAACCAGTATGGAAATTTACAATTACACAAGAGTAATTTTTATTACTTCTAAATTTTAATTGTAATTTAAATTTGAAATAGACTATAACGTAAAAATTTAAGTAATATGTCTACTGTCCTGTAATTTGTCTTGAAATATTTTTCCTCACTTTTACAATCCAGCTCGTTCACAGCGACACTCGTCTATAAGAACACAATTTATTCGGTCACTTCGATGACGTCTCAAGCGAGTTCGACTCTAATTCACTGATAATGACACAGTATTTAGTGAAAGAATATTTCTTTAAAAACCCTCCATTCTTTACACAATTCCTTAGCAGGCGAATTAACAGAATTGCGAAAAGCAACTATTGGCCTTGTTATGTCTGCCTGTCTGTCCGTCTGTCCGCATAAAACAACTCGGCTTCCAATGGACTGATTTCCATAAATTGTTATATTTGAGTATTTTTCGAAAATCTTTCGAGAAAATTCAAGTTTTATTCAAATCTGGGAATAATAATAGAAGACCTATGTACAAGTTCACTCTACAGTAGGCTATGAAAGCCCAGAGGGTGATTACAGGTATAGCTCTACTCCTTCTTTAGCCTCGACTCTAGGTGGGGGTGGGTCATGAACGCCACGCAACGGGGGCTTTGTCCCAGGGAAAGAGGCCCCGTGCTCATTGATTAGGAAGATTGATGGGCTTCAGAGCCGGTCTGGACGGCTTTGGAAAATCTCGCTCCACTAGGATTCAAACCCCAGACCGCCCAGCCCGTAGAGAGTCGTTACAGAGTTTGAGTTATTCCGACCCCGAAAACCTACTTGCATTTATGATAGCTTTTCGCTCAATTCTACTTAAATGAGAAATGTTTCGAACCAAGTTGTAGAGAAAATCAAAACACATTTTCTGTTCAATAACCTTTTACCTTGCCGTTTATGAGATAACGTGAAAATATATGGTACAGCCGGACAGGTCACCAGTGACCTTATAATACGGAGCATGCTCTTTGCATGGTGAGTAATTAAGGCTGCAGAGGCACACTCAGAATATATAACATTTAATTCTTCTCCTCGGCAACATTAGTTGCCAAAATGTTATACAGCATGCTGTAAGATGCTTAGTTTTCAAGATATCTGTCATCACCGAATGGCGCCAGGTATCAAAAAAATCAAACCCTACGCGCTTCGTAGTTTACAATAAACATTCGAAGAGGGCTCCATCCCTTTCACGGCAGTACGTCACAAGGCATTCTCTCTACAGGTGACTTAACACGTTCAAAATGACCACCGTCCCACGCACTCCAGATGGTTCCATTATGTTTCTTTAAGATTCAATTTAACATCTTCCATCAACGTCTAGGTTTTCTAATTTGTGTCTTTCCGTCAGCTATTCGCACCAAAACTTTGCACGCATTTCTATTTTGTTACTTGCGTGGTGCATGCTCCGAACATCTTATTACCTTTCATTTCATAGACCTAAAAATGCTCGGCCAGGAGTACCAATCATGACGCTTCACTTCATGCATTTTTCTGACTCCTGTTTCTTTCACTCGTTAGTTAAGGAGAAGTATAATTTCCCCATTATTAATACATCATTTTGAAGTATAACCAATTCTCGAGTCATAATCATAAGGCCTGGATTCTTACATGATAACAGTTGTAAGTGAATTTAATAATTGTCCAACAAGATGCGATTTGTTCAGTTTATTACATTTCTGTATGCAGCTCTACATGTTTCGAGTGTTGACACCCATCATCAGGAGCTCGTGCAACTGTAATTACAGCTTCTGGTATTGATTAACTACAATGAATGAAATACGCTGCTACTAATACTATTACATAATTTAAAATTCTAGATTAATTTACATATATTTTTTAAATATATTTTATACATATTAAATTATAAATTAGCATTAATAGCAGCGCATTTTATTCATTGCAGTTAATCAATACCAGAAGCTGCAATTACAGCTGTACCAGCTCCTGATGATGGGTGTCAACACCCGAAACATGTAGAGCTGCCTACAGAAAAGTAATAAACTGAATAATTCGCATCTTG
>Ga0136643_10001321_pt1 | contig 29910 bp, 18 predicted proteins | sample TergutLab28metaG_FD_96883 | JGI IMG/M metagenome (GOLD analysis project Ga0136643, IMG submission 96883) | Labiotermes labralis P1 segment gut microbial communities from Petit-Saut dam, French Guiana - Lab288 P1 (version 3) (version 3) | ecosystem: Host-associated > Arthropoda: Insects >... | reverse complement strand
CTAAACATTCTTCATCAAACCAGGGTTTATTCTGCTTAAATTCATGCAGACCCAGACTCTCTTTCGCTGAGGTTTGGATATTCTCTTTAATGTTCTCCCAAGTCCTATTTACGTCCTCGTCATCTTTCAAGTTCTCCAAAGCTGCAAACTTGTTTGTAATCTCAATCTGATACTGTTCCCTAAACTCTGGCTCATTTAGCTTCCTCAAGTTAAATCTTTGCCTATCAAACCTCTGTGCGGCCTGTTTACACACTGCTAATCTTTCCCTAACCTTTGCAATCACCAGATAGTGATCTGTATCACATTCAGCTCCCCTAAAACTTCGTACATCCAGTACACTCGAATGCCATCTCCTATCTATCAATATGTGGTCAATCTGGTTGTGAGTCTTACCATCAGGGGAGGTCCAGGTTCTATTTATGAATGTTCCGGTGAGGGAACATCGTGCTCTTAACCACCAGATTTTTTTATGTGGCTAAGTTAACTAGTCTAGCCCCATTATCATTACTATCCTGATGGAGACTCTCCTGTATTTACATACAGAGCATATTATACTAACAGATTTAAACACGCACAGTACTAAGTGAAAGTTTATTGTGAAAGAAAACTAAAAAGTAAAGAAAAATAAATAATACTAAGGGCAAGAAAGAATAAAGAGATAGAATCAGACAGACAAATAAGAGCAGAATAGAAGTAAAGGAAGCTGAAAATAAATGAAAACTCCAGAAGCAGCAAGCATAATTGTAAGGAACAGAAGTAGACGTAAGCCGGACAGAAATAAATAAAGGAAGAAAGAAAAAACGCAAGAATGAAGGAAGACAGCGTCGCCGTAGGCTAACCTTGCAAGTCAGTCCCACGCTGTAATAAGAATACTCTGGGTGTGGAGGAAGATTTGGACTCGGGATTTCGGGAAAGAGACCAACAGGGAGGGTCACATGACAAAAATGTTCAACTACTCGAGGGCCGGTAAGTACTGTACCATTCACTTACAGAAATATAAGGCACCACGACATCCCGAAGGAATGTCTACTTTACCGTAGTGGTGGGACTTGTGTGGCCAAACGATCTGGCTACCTATGCTGGCGGTAGCTTAGCTGTGGTAGGGCCTCCCATGTCGGACAGGTCAGGGGTGATGATCCAAACAAAAAGGGGTACTCTGGTCCTACAGGTTAGGGGTTGGGATTGAGGCTAACAACCTCACCTCCGAACAAAATCTTATTGTTGAGAAGCCTAATATAATAATGGACGCCGGTTGGATCTGGGGTGACAGACCAAGGAAAGGTTATAAGGTCTACGATTTTTATATTTCTACGTGGAATGTACTCAGTCTGTATAGAGCAGGAATGTTAAAACAGGTTAAATTGAACTACAAAAATACAGAATCGATATTGTAGGAATCCAGGAGGTAATATGGAGGGGAAGTGGAATGTTGGGTGCACGGAACTTCATACTGATGTACAGTGGTAATGAAAGCAATGTTTTTGAAACCGATTATCTAATTAATAGGAAATACAATCAAACAACTATGAAGTTTTAGGCTGTGGATAAGAAAATATGCTCCTTGAGGATGAAAGGAAATTTATAATTAACTTGCGCCAGAAGAGAACGAGCTAGGTAAGAACCCTTTTTATGATAAACTTAAACAGATATATCAAAGGATTCCAGCACAGGATACGAAAATTATAGTGGGCTATTGTAACGCAAAAATTGGAAGAAAATAAGTGTTTAAGCCAGTTACAGGGAATTGGGGACTGCATGAAATATAAAATGAATATGAAAACAATTGATTTTGCAACTAATAATAATATGACAATAAAAAGTACATACTTCCTACATAGAAACGTACATAAGGAGACTTGGTAATCCCCTGACGGAAGAACTAATAATGAGATTGGCCGTGTGTTGTTAGATGGAAGGAATGAGTCAAGCATAATGGATGTAAGAAGTTGTACGGGTGCAGACTGTGACTGTGACTGGGATCACCATTTATTTCGAATAAATGTTGAGAGAAAATATCAAATTACAAAAAAAAACACAAACACAGTGCAGGACAAAGGAAGTGTGACGTTACAATGTTAAAGGATACTGAAATTATGAGGAGATATATAGAAGAGATAAGGAAGGGGATTACTGAAAATTGTGAGCAACAGAATAATCAGAATGAGGAAACATGTGAAAATAGGGGGAATAAACTAAGAAAGTGGCGAAAACGGTTGTTAGTGATGTGGTGGGATATGAAACAAGGAAGATGAGGAATGATTGGAATGATGATGAATGCCAGATAAAGGTGGAAGGAAGAAATAAAGCCTGAATCAAAATGCTGAATAGAAGGACGAGAATAAATAGAGATAATTATAAAAACGAGCGAAGGGGAAGCCAAGAAAATGTGTATATAAGAAGGAAACCATGATAATGGGAAGATGTAAGCAGTATTTTTATGAAACTCTTAATATTAAAGATGATGAGTAGATAAGGGAAGAAGTAATATATCAAGGACATGAAGAACAAATTAACCCCCAACAAAAGATAGGTTATGTGAAATAATAAGAACATAAAAGAATAATAAGTCACCAGGAGAGGGCAATGTCAGTGCAGAACTTATCAAGCATGGAGACAAAAAAAAAATATGGGAAGAAATTCATGCACTAATAGAAGTAATTTGGGCATCAGAAAAAATGCCGGACAATTGACAAACTGCAGTTATATGACCCATACATAAGAAGGGAGATAAAATGTCATATAGCAATTATAGCGGAATCTCCTTATTATGTGTATGTTATAAAGTTTTGACTAATATTCTCCACAGACGGCTGGTCCCTTATGCATGGGAAAGTTTAGGAGAGTATCAGCGTGGTTTTAGGAAAGGACGGTGAACTAATGATAATTTATGTTAAGATGTATAATTGAAAAAAAATTATGAATATATTCTAGATTTGTACTTATTATTTATTGATTTTATGCAGGCCTATAGCTCAACAAACAGAACATAATTACACGAAATTTTAAAGGGATTTGGGATCCCAAAGAAATTAGTGACCTTAAAATAATGACGAAGGATTCAAAAGGAAAAGTGAAAATCCAAGGTCAACCGACTGAAGCATTTGTCATAGAAAAAGGCTTGAGACAAGGTGATGCACTGCCGACAACACAGTTCAATATTGTACTGGAGAAAGTAATAAGGAATATAGAAACCAGTTCGAACAGAACAATTTTTAACAGAACGAGACAGTATATAGCATGTACAGATGATGTGTTTATAATGGACGATCGGTGAGAGGAGTGAAGCGGTAGTAATACCGTTTAAAGAAGTTACATTAAGAACTGGATTGGTGACACACGATAGCAAAACAAAATACATGTAAATAAACAGAAATATAACAAATTTAGAGCAATATCTGAGAATGGACGGACACGTATTTGAAGGGGTTCAGAATGTTATACACTTAAGTTCCTTGATAAATAAAAAAAATTAATAAGCTATTAAATAAAATCAAGGATTGCTGCAGGTAACAAGTTTTACAGTGTAAGAAAAATATTTAGGTCTAGAGCCATGGGTACAGCAGTTAAAAAGATATACAAAACGAAGTTGAAACCAGCTACAATGTGTGGCAGTGAAACATGGGCTGTAGCTGAGATGGGTATGAACAGACTGGGTACATGGGACAGGAAAATGTTCAGAAGGCTGCATGGACTGGCGGTAGCGCAAGGAATATGGAGAATAAGAAATGATTAGGAATTGAGGGAGCTATATAAAGATCTAGACATAGCAGCATGTATTAGAAAGAAGAGATTGGAATGGGTTGTACATGTAGTAAGAATGGTTTAGAAAAAGACAGGTAAGAAAATATTTGTGACTAAACCGGAGAGAAGTGGAAGAAGGGAAAGACCTAGACTGAGATGACTGGAAGATGTGGAGAACGATCTACGGGAGACGAAGGTTAAGAGATGAAGACAAAACGTAGTCGATAGGAAAGAATGGGTGTCGGTAAATCAGGAGACCAAGGCTCTCAGAGGGCCGTAAAGCAAGTAAGTAAATAATTAAGTAAGTAAGTGAGTAAGTAAGTAAGTAAGTAATGCATCACTACTTCCAGAAATTTATTTCTTGTTTATTTTAGTAAGCCTTCGTTAGCTCACGCTGCACAATGTAAACTGCTAGGATAATTAATGAACTGGCAAGGATGTGCACAAGGAGTGAGGTCATCCACAGAAACCTCAGGCGCGACCGCCCGTTTCCGGGCCGACAATCATTTTTGAGAGCGCGTGCCCAAATTGCCAACTCTCCAGTACTTATGGAAATTCAGAGCAGTAAAATAAGGTATCTCTAAATTAGGTCGTCGTTATTAACTCTTGATTATTGAATTATAATTGCTAATATATCATAATAACTATATTACACATTACAAGCACACTCGAGGAATTCGATATGGAGTGAAAGAAAAAAAGCAACTGAGAATGTTACTTTAGACTAACCCAATATATTGAATAATTATTATACATTATTATTGTTACGTACAATAAAACTATCACATAGATATGAAGAGAACAAAAATACCTGAAAACATTCTTAGGAAGTCCTTTTTTCTTTCTTTCTTTCTTTCTGAGACACTTTGAGAAGTCTAAAGTTATTTGTATACTTCATAATTCAAAAGAGCCGAAATTAAATATTTTGTGACAATAACAGGGGGTCAATAACGATTTGGCAAGAAATTAGGAAAACTGTTAATTTGTCTCTTACTATTACACACTTTGTTTCACTGGTAAAAAAATATTACACAGATTAAAACAAAGCAGACATTTTACGAAGCTGTTAAAAAAAATTAACAGTAAATCTACACAAATTTTTAACTTGGACCGTTTACAAATAACATTAATTATACAAAATTTTATTAATACTTTTTGTGGGCCGGGATAGCGTAGTCAGTATAGCGACTCGCTACGGGCTGGACGGTCCGGGAATCGAATCCCAGTGTAGGCGAGATTTTCCGCACCCCTCTAGACCGGCTCTGAGCCCCACCCAGCCTCCTATACGATTGGTACCGAGTCTCTTTCCCGGGGGTAAAGCGGCCGGGGCGTGGCGTTGACCACCCACCCCAATCTAGCGCCGAGGATGAAGAAAGAGTAGAGCCTACCTCTACTCCCCCTCTGGGCCTTCATGGCCTGTTCTAGTGTGAACTAAAGTTCACACTAGTTTACTTTACTTTAATAATAATAATTGTGACAGCACAAAACGTCACTGTGCCCAAAATAAAGCAAAAATTATCCGCCTTGTTGCACGCTCTAACACAAATTTTACAGTCAATGAGAATTGTGCTGCTACACCAAGGAAGGTATTTTATATCACATGTGAGTAGATTGTTTTGAGAGACACAAATGCAACTTTACCTTCGTCATTGCGACTACCATCAACTACATTTTACAGAGCTCATCACTGAAAACAATGACTCACATGCATACTACGAGGTACATAAAAACACTGATAATACTATCATTGTTACACGTTTCATAAAATAAAAAGTTTCAGAATGGAAAAACAAATTTCCACAACTTCATTTTCTGCAACTTTCCGTGCCGATCCGACTAACCGAACTCTTTAAAAAAAAGGTCTCCAGTTCATCTCTTAAATCTACGAACTTTTGCCTCAAAATTGAGCTCCTTTGTAAATCAACAATCTACAAATAAATCAAATTGAACCATTTCCAAATTGAATTTTTCTTCTGTTCCATTTTCTACAATGTTTACAAATTTTGCAGTTTCCTCAAATGAACTAAACGAATTATATATTGACGACAGCTGCCTGGCAGTTTAAAAGACGATGCTACAAAACTACGTTTGAAGGCTGTGAATGTCTGGTGAGTCATGTGTTTTTTTTTTGTGGGTTGGCAAATAATTAAAATGTTATTGTCGACATCAAGTTCAACAATTTTCTACGTAATTACAATGACTTTTATGCTGACAAACGTAACATCAGTTCTTTCATCAAACGTGGAAGTCACTGAACTGCATATCAAACTTCTTAAAAAATATCAATCCACAATTCAAAGCATGACGTAACTTTTTACATGAAGATTATTTAATTGTCAAAAACAAAGGAATTTCATATAAACATTCAACAAATTTATGAAGAACAGAACCATGGCTATGCCAAAAAAAAAACAGTGCAAAGTAATCTTGTGTATTCTGAATTCACCGAGTTCAGTACAATCTAAACACTTTTGTTCTTGAAGGAGGTATGGAAATAAATGTTTATATTTTCCTTACCGCATTCCGATTTAAGAAAGTGTAAACGTGAAACAAGAAAGCCTCTTAGAATCCAGGAAATAAGGCAGTCCAATTAATCACAATGTATATATCTTTACTTTTCTGAAGTCGACGCTTGTTATCATCTTCCACCTATCAGCAACATTCTAAGTTAATTCACGAACAAGGGAAAATAAAATGTGATCAGCACATTCCAGCAGCAACCCTTCACTTATAACATTACCCGAATACTGATTTTTTACTGGCTGATTTTTGCGAATTCCGTTGTACCTGGAAGAGGGTTGACTAAAATAAACGATGCTTATGTGGTCCTAGTTTGGCCAGTTTTGTCGGCGGAATATTTGTACAGACTGTAAGCCGACCAGCACTCCACCGATAAAATTTCAGTCAATAGTTCGCACAGTTGCGGTCTGTACGAAAAATTATTCAATCGCATCAACATTTGGTAGAAATAACAGTCCTATACAATCACTACGCCTTCGCATATATTCGTAATTATATATATATATATATATATATATATACATACACACAAACATATGTAAACACACACACACTTTATCTATCTATCTTTGCAATATGGCATGGTTGGTCGAATGAAATAATTGTGAAAGCAATTAATACCGTATTCCAAGAAAATCTCGCGTAACACTTATGACGTGCGTGGCACAGATTCGTCAGCTACTATATACCAGATCGTAACATTTCTTGATAATTGCAGTTTCTGGAAGAAGAAGAAAGAGGACATTGAGTGAAGAGATGAATCAAATTCTAAATCAATAGAAATAGGAGAAATTGGCGAGGAGTCGGATATAACTTAAAAGGTGATCAGAAATAGATATTCTGAAAAAAAAAACACACGTATGTATTACATACGTCTGTAAACAACGATGATAAGGAACGGAAAGGTGCACATTAAGAGTTTAAATTGACGGGTAACGTGGTAAAGAATAGGAAAGATAAAAAAGAAACAAAATGGAGGGATATAATGTGACAAGTTTAACTAAATGAAATGAAACGAACAAGACAGGCAAGTCAAAAAACTGAAGTGCTTTCGTGCAACTGTTGTTGCTGTGCAAAGGCAATAAGTATTTCATATTCTGAGTGTGTCTGTAGCCTTAGTTATTCAGCACTAAGAGTGCATGCGCCGTATTATATTGTCATTCGTGGCCTGTCTGGCTATGTCATATTTTTCCGCATGATTTCATAAAAGTCACGATGTTCTAAAAACCGTTTTTAAACACAGAATATGTGTTATGATTTTCTCTACAATTTTGTCCGAAAATGTTCTGATTCTAAGATGAAATCAGCGAGATATTATTATAAATGTATATTGGTCTCGTACTCGTTATGCTAGTCGAGTTTTGATAAAACTTGAATTTTCCCGACAGATGTTCAAGAAACGCTCAAAGTTCATGAAAATACGCCCAGCGGGAGCCGACTTTTCATCGCGGAAGGACGCACACACAGACACGACAAAAGAGTCGCTTTTCGCAATTTTGCGAACGCGCAAAAAATTGGAAAGGCAGAAATGGAAGATCTAACATGTTAAGGCAACAGCACGAAAAAAACGGGTTAGTCTGTGTGCACAGGAGGTATTACGTGTAACATCTGCTTTGACATTGAAAGACTCTGCAGTTCAGCGCACTGTGTATGTATGTGTTCGTATGATTCTTACAATACACACACAATTTCTCCTCTTATCAGCATTAACCGCCTGGTCTTTGTGATGTGCACGCAGTGTTTCTCTGTGAGGTAAGAACTGAATATTTATGGCAGCTACCTATTTCTGAAGTATTCCAAATTCTGCCTTCAGAAAGGTTAAACACAAAGCCAAAATATAAAGATGACAGATTGAGTATAAGAAAAAGGAAAAAGTGCGAAGAGTAAAACAGGCGTGGCTCCCTTGTTGTTTACGCGAGTTTCAAATTCGCGCGGCAATAATTTCTGTTTCTGCCGCCAGTTCAAGCAATAAAATTTTATGGCAGCACGACGCAAGAAACAGCAACAATCAGAACTGATATACTACCTGAAGTGAAAACATGACCTACCGAAAATTTATATTGAGATAATCCAACCGCACTAGTCATTGTTTTACTGGATAGAAACCGACAAGTCAAGGTTTGAATCTCTAAAGGGGTAAAAGAGTTTCCTCTTTTCCAAAATGCTTACCTATTATGGGGCCCACTAAACGTCACATTCAATTAATAAATGGGACTTTTCCCCCAAGAATACAGTTATGTATTCACTTCAAACCATATTTTCATGGCCAGGTGCTTAATTAAGCACAGGAAAAAGTTTAAAACAGAAGTATCGTAACAAGTTTCGTCTAGCTTCCCTACCTTAATTGGATAGCCAAATACTTCTGACTTGTCCCTAATGCTCTACTTCCTTCTCTCTTTGTCTCAGGCTTACAGATCCATTACTTCAACTTCGGTAGTCACATCACGAATCTATGAGAAATATCGATTCTCACAGCGGTAAATATGTTCAGGGTTGTGATACCGTGCACTCTGGTAAAAAGGAACAAATATCTGAAAGAATGTGCTGCCTCCATGTTTACGGTAGAAGGCCACAGAATACGACACAGGCTGCTGGTTCCTCCAAATGTTGGTACCCATTCTCCAGACCATAAAGTGTCACATTTCTGAATACATTAATCTTAAATTCGTGAATATTTTGTAGTGATTATGTAGTGATTAGTGAACAGTACTAGGAGAAAGGATGTGGATGAAAGTGGCCATAGGCGTATTTTGATGTTCTGATCCAGCACTTGCGTGGAAGGAGTAACAGTAGCCAGAAACCTTCAGTCAAAATATCAGGTCTCCAGGCGGAAATTTGAACCTGAAGCCTCCAGTTTACAAATCGCCAGACGTAGCAACTTAACCGCGTCGTACTCTGTGTCTCTACGACATTTGGTTTTTTTTTTAATTAGAGTGCCAATAATAAGAATATCTAAGTAGTGACATGCCATTGGACACTTCTGTCCAGCTAGTCGTACTTTGAACACCCCTGCCTCGGCTAAAGATCTATGCCAGAACTAGAATAGAGAAGCCAACACCACAGACTCCATTCCCGCCCACCACTGCTGAAACCGTCTAGCGTTAAGTTGCGTGTTTTCCCATGCGCTTCCTTTCCGATTCCTTTCACTGCCCATCTACTGGTGGGTGTGGATTAGACCTTTCCGTTTTGGATAATTGAAGTGCCACCAAAGAGGAGAGTTTCATTAGACATCTTGGTCTGCACCCTCCTGCGCAGGGTACAACTTCATCTCCAAAACCAAAACCACATTAATTGCAATCAGGTAAGTTCATTAATCAATTAGTCTCGAGAACCACAAGCAGGGAACAGGGAGGTCTCAGTTCCCAGGCAAGATTTCTTGCTTCTCGTTAAATATAATGACCCGCTTTTATTGGTCCCTATGAACAGGTTGCGGTAAGTCACATACTGCATTCTGCTCAAGAGTAACGTAACTATTCAGGGGTGTCGACTCTCTGGCTGACTCCACGAAGTACAGTAGTTCACCACGAGCCAATAGCGCCTCACACAGCCAAGAAATTCCCTGCATTCAGTGAAACCCATTGGTTCAGTACCGTGTTCATAAGAGCCCTTAAGGGCAGTCACTTCAAGGACGTGCATTATAATTTCGAAAAATTTTCGGGTTTGTTTTACCCTTCATCTTCAGTATACTTAAAGATTGAGTTTCTATCTCAAAGCGAATACACTCCGTCTCAATTATAACGACTAAACGGCTGATGCTGTTTCAGGAAATTATTTACTGTGCGGATCATACGGCCAATCCCAGTCGCCGCGTGGTCTAAAGGCGTGGAACCGCGGCCGCTCGCTTGCTGGGACTGCGGGTTCGAATACGGCTCGGGACATGGATATCTGTCTCTTGTAAATGTTAAGTGTTTTCAGGTAGAGGTCTCTGCGACGGTCCGAACCTTCGTCCAGAGTAGTCCTACTGTGTGTGTGTGTGTGTGTCAGCGAGTGTTACCAAGCGCAAAAATAACCCTCTACACCTGCATTCGATAGGTAGAAAAGATCAGACTAAGACAGAAAAAAAGAATTTCACGAAACATATAAATACAATGTGTGGGAAAAGTGACGAATTTCTAAATGTTAAAGGCAGATGGTATGATACGGTATCTAGTGCCGCAAAGCGTTGAACTTTTCCTGCTATCGCGTAACTTCATACCGTCTCATCGTGTGCACCTTCCACTTTGCTGAACCTGGGTGACAAGGGAGATAGAAGACACGTCTTTCATAAGTAAAGAATCGATCACCTCCACATCCGCTAGGAGATTTTATTTCTTCCATGAAAGCCGATCGACACTTGTTACAATTCCTGGAATTCAAACCGGAACTGTCAGCAAACTCATCCAATTGCTTCTCGAATCTCGACACGCATTCTAAAGAAATCGTAAGGCATTTCTCACCGAATTCTGCGGTATCAAGTTAGCGCCCGTGCTTCGTATTAACTATACATTAAGCACAATGATGACTATATACAGTATCAACTCTGACAAGAAACAATTCTGCATCCTGCCCATACAGCGCATTTCGTATGACTCGCAGAATCAGTGCCCATTATTTCCCTAACAGCATTAACCGGCTGGCCCCTCTTAGTGTTCAGTGTGAGGCAAAAACCTAACTTTTGAGTAGAAGAAAGAGAGGGCAGTGGTTGGTACTTCGACAAGAGATACATTTAATCTTCAGTGAGTTACCTCAGTTTCACCTATGAAATTTAATTTGTTTTGATTTTAACAGCCCCGCAATTCAGAGCCACCGTCTTTTTGGATACTTGATGACGCAACGATCTGCGCCATAAGAATTCCTAAGTCGATTGGTGTTTAATGAATGGTGATTCTGGGATTTGTGGGATGGTCAGCCGCAAGTTGCGACCAGCTGAACTAGTAATAAAGCTGAGCACCACTAAGGCGAAGTTCAGGTCTGGGTACAGAATTGGCGCTTCCAGCGGTGGTTTCGTCAATGCCGGTAACAAGAATGAAATGTTCCAGTTGATACTGAGGTACTGTTCACTACACCAGCTTGGCCACTTGGGCAAATCCATTCATACCCACTACAAGTAATTTCAGTACTTCTATGCTGAGCCTCTCAGCGAAGCATTCAGACTGAGTGCTATAAACGACAACACAATTAGAATTAATGTTACAGCGATAAGTCTTGGATTCGAACTGGTATTTGCCTTGCCACAATCTATTCCTTAGTTTATGACACGTCGTTTCGTAAGCTTTACAGGTTATGAGGAAAACGTCGGAAGTTTAGACAGCAGAGTGAATTTATACAAGCTGAACAGCTGGTCTTCGATGCCACACAGGTGACATCACCTAGTTTATATTCCTCATAAAATTAGAGGCTTATTTTTCGCAATTGAGGTGATAAAAATTAACTGAGTATCACTGAAATATCGGGTTCTATTGCAGGCGTTCTTGGACCTCTATCACATATTACATATACCCAACAAAATTTGACCTGTTTCATATTCTATTCTTTAATATTGCGTTCTCAACACAGGGACCGGTGCCGGACTCTGGTGAACATCGCGATGAACTTTAAACTTCAAACATGGTAGTAAATATTTGGAACAGCTGAGCGACTATGAAGGTCTCATGAACGATTTTGTTCCATATTGTCATTTAATTATCAACTTTTGTCCTGCTCCTTCTCTCCGCATGGCCAGCCCATGACATTTTTGAAGTGTAAATATAATGTATCTGCAATTATCGCCTGAGCCCCAACATTTTCGCTTGTTCTCCTCCACTGTTCCACTGCAAGTTTATGGTATAAACTTTTGCATGTGTGAAGAACATGTCCCGGGCTAATATTGTTTTAAAATGTGAAACTAATCAAAATGGGTTTAAAATCCAGTTCATACCTCAAAGAAACAAAGAGTGCATCTCCACTACACAAAGGTCAATCGGATATTGTTGTGTACGGGAATCATCCCTCTTAGTGTGAGAATCACAAGAGATGCTCTGTAGGGGGAAACAAGAAGGAAAGTTTGTTGCTATGTACAAATGTAAGGAGCAAAGCCACAGTGGATGCGCAATGAGCTACGGGATAAAGTACGTGGTAGGGGAGAAGAAAGTAACTTTTCAGATCTGTAACGCAGATTACTCTGTGCCAAAATTGCATGTTTAGCTTTCGTTTTGTTTCCACACGACAGACATTTCGCAGCGCAGACACTATGCCGTCTCTTCATAAGGACCAGGATAAACAAAATGACCACAAGTAATTGGTTGCCAGGTGACTCATTTCTGTCATGCACAGCAATAATCCACTTTCCGAGAACCTTTATGAGTTTCTTTCTGGGACGAAGTGGGGGAAACGGTTATCAGAATTAAATTAAAAATGAACAAAAGAATGTACGCAAGTAAAGATGAAAGAACCGAATAAAGAGGGGTAGTAGCCAGAGAGTAAGAGCTGACGAAACATATATAAAGGTGGAATAAAGGAGGCAAGATTAAAAGAATTTGAGAATTAAAGAAAGTATTATATGAAGACAAAAAAAAAGGGGGAATGGAGGAAAAACGATAAATGAAAGTAACAAACAAATACTAATAAGGGAGCAAAGAAGGGAGAAAAAGCCAGCAAAAGGGTAATTAAACCTACTATATGACGCCCTGTAGTTCCCCTTGCATTGCGCGCGAAGCACTCCTACAAATCAATATGAAGATGCATCGTACAGTGAGACGCATCTTTGGCTGCGTCGCTTTCCAGAAGAATCTGGCAAGTTTTAAGCAATAAAATATACACCAGAGAAGGCAGGAGAATGTGTTTCTTTAGTAATCTCTTTATGGGTGTAAGCTCGTGCTTGGGACTTTGCCAGCTGGAACAGAATTTTGGATCTCGTCACCAAACAGTATTTGCATAATCCAAACTCTCATTTTCTCTATCATCAACACAACACTGTGATGCGGCAGTGTATGTGTGTTACCTCTTAAAGCGAACTACAGGTTCAACATTGAACGTTTCAATTACAATGTTTGCCTTATGTACCGCCTTCTTCCTCTGAACGAAAGACGATTATATCTACGTGAAATGTGTGATTATCACCACAGTTACTATAAATATTGCGTTATTCTGCGACGTGACTTCGCGAACACTGGTCAAAGATGGAAACAGCGAGGTACCCCGAAATGCTGGTGGCCACTATAAAGGTACAGCGCGGAACATTCCAGAAAACCGCCACGTTGAAACAGTGTATGTTTTCAAGGAGAGTTTTAACCTACTGGTCTCTGTAATGGATATTCAGTAAGTTTATATCATAAGGTTAACACAACATGGGCCTATATTCTCAATGAGTTTGAAAACAGGTACATGCTTCGGCTAAAGTAAATAGCCATTATAAGGCTGTACACAAGAAATAAAAAGTTAAATTACAAGTGCAATTTATTGGCTTGAGATATGTGAATTCGAAATGTCACGATTCTAATGTGAATGTAAAAAATTTAAAAAAAAAATAAATACAATACACAAAAATACACAAGGCTGTTGGGTATGGCTGCGTATCGTACATTAAACTCATAGAGGCCAAGGCAAACAACATGAGTTTGTTGGCAGTTCAGTTGGAATCGTGTAGGCATTGTGTTCAGAATCCTGCATGTAATTTCCGCATAATAAGTAACATCTGCAACCACAGGAAATAAATATGATATATAAAACACAAGCCGGGTTCAAATAAAATAGGGTAAAAATAAATCTGGGATATAGAATTGTGCAGTTTAATAACATACACTTACGTAGGATATTCAGGTAAAGTTAGTCTAAATTTAACAGAGAATGGTGTGGACACTTAATGTCTGATTGGATATTTGAATCTGTAAATGAGAAATTGGATGGTGGTCATATTGAATTAAAAAAAAAACAAGTACGGTAAAGTATTTAAAGATGGAAAAAGCAAAAAAAAAAAAAATTATGTGAATTACTCGGGTACGTTGAGTTCTTCCGATTGCCACTTAACGTAACAGCAACTAATTTAAAATTACTGTAACTTATTAATATATAGGTTGAGTAGGCCTATATGTTGGTTGTTTCTGATATTCAGTATGATTTCTGTGAGGAAAAACTTGGTTTTTAAATATTGCTCCCATAGATCTAATGTTGCAGAAAGCGAAAGTTACAGCATGAAGATTCTGGTTGACTTTGAAAAACAAAGCCAGAGAAAGAGCGAAGAGAGAAAGATAAGTACACAGAAAGAGAAGTAAAGAGAATAACGGAACGAACTTTTCTTGCGAGAAGAAACTAAACTGAAGGCACAGAGTGAATGTGAAGTTGTGTGAAAGAATCGCGACACTTCGACGAAGCTAAGGGAAAGAAAAGAAAAGCGTGCCTCTGTGGCGATGTCTCCTTCCATTGTTTCATAGCTTCAGGCGATATTCAACTGTTTTGTCCTGTTTCTGGCCCAGCAAAGCCAATACTTTTCGGTGTGAACAATTGAGTTTTATACAATAACGTCAATACAAGGCGACTTTTCTGATTAATTTTGGGAAAAAAAGTCATATCTTATAATTCCGAGTTTCAATAAATACGTCTGATGCTTGGAGGCATGTTGGTGGTTAGGAGCATTCCAGAGCTATAGCCTTGCCCTGGAGACAACTATCCTCTTGAAGTATTACGATGACTCGTCCTCAGACTCGACAGTATGTTCGTCAGGACCGTCGGTATGTACCTAACGAGCTGCACGACATCACAAACCAGAAAACGGTGGCCTTCAGTAAATCTTGGTATCGACTTCATATATGACTCACAGCAACAAATGACAGTCACGAGCATTTCGTCCCACCATTCATTATTTAACTCAATCAATTACACGCGTAAAATTTGGAATATCAATACACACCTACATAACTTCCCTGTTCCCTATTTTCTGCCGCCGACCTAACAGATTACACCCAAATATATTACGAAGTTTATTCCGTACTCTTGTCAGCTGGCACAACAGTCTTTCTTCTTTCTTTCTTTTTCACTGACCTCTTCTACCTACTCATTGTAGATGTAGAGTGTTACTGTTGCACCTGATCACAATCAATTGACACATATACATTCAGTAGTACTCCACTGGAAGAGGCACATCGCAGAGCCCTCTACCTCACAATACAGAACATTCACAAGTGACAACCATCCACCGGCGAGATTCGAAGCCGCAATCCCGGCAAGCAAACGGCCGCAGACCCACGCTAGATCGCGCAGCCACCGGGATCGGTTGCAGGACAGTCTCAGCTCTGAAAGCAGTGTGAAGTTACTGCAACAGAGTTTTTGGATGTAATTCGGTTCATTTCCAGTTCCTTTTCATCACAATCGAGAGCCAAAATTTCTTAATACCAGTGCCATTCCTACCCTCAATTTCGCTGCTGTATAATGTGATATTAACAATTACAGCAACAATATCCTGGGGTAAGAACAGATACTTTTTCTTGTACATCCGTATCATTCCCATCATCAATATCATTCCACGAACGAGGAACCAAACATACATAAAAGGTTACACAAAAGAAAATGGATGAAACGACCACGAGTCTTCAACGTACTGAACGATGCTCCATGAACTACAGAAAAGACTTTTTGTCGAGTTTGGTGACGTAAGGTAGACACAGTATGTAGCTGTGACTCACGCCATCTCTCTAGAAAAAATAAACCTCCTGGATGTCGAATATGAAGACACACGGGTTACCATCAATTTCACTACCTCTACCCTGACTGAGGTTTTTCCATGCTTTTTCCCTAGTGGTAAGGCAAATGCTAGGGTATAACTCGCAAAGATAGAGCACGGCCCGCACTTTCTCAAATTAATTGTGTTGTTCTATGTATTGTTTTTGTGTAAACGTGTACAGCACTACTGCCACCGGGTGTCAACCCCAATTGCAGTTAACAAATACATCTATCTAAATTATGGCACAAAGATTCATTACAGGGGTATGAGCCAGCGTATTCCTCCAAAACGGTGATATATACCTACCAATATGCATGAAGTCGAATATCATAAGATCGAGGTATTCATAGTTCCATCGTCGAGAACATAAAAGATCAGATTTAACGTTATTCCCTATTTGGTCGTGAATCTCATAAGTGTAATATTGTTTTGTGCTGCAACCTCAACACATTTCACAAATTCCATGCGTGTTACCTTCTCCGTCCATATCATTCTCCTTGATTTGATAACCCCAATAATACATGGCGATGGGTACAAATCATCGAATTCCTCAGTCAGTAATTTTCTCCATCCACCTACCTGTTACTTCTTCCCTCTTACATCCAAACATTTTGTCAACTCGCTGTTCTCCAAAACCCTCAGTCTGCATTATATCCTCTCTTGAATCCAGATATTCAGTTCATCTTTATTTTAAACTGAAACATGGCGTGTATAATTTCTGCAAATCTAGGAAATGATCATTGTAAAGCAAATGTTTATAAAGCAGAAAATGTCTTTGTCGAAGGCCTCTCCTTGAGCAAGCATCCTTTCTACGAACTCGGAACTTTCAAATTAAAAAAAGTCGGCGTCCTTTGTGAGATGTTGACTTTAATGTGGAATGCGAGGACAGACGCCCAGATTATGAATTCTCAGATCCATGCAGAGACAATGCGTCGCATAGCAAAGTAAATTTCTTGAAACAAAGACAAGAGACTCATTTCCTTGACCTCAACTCCTGCTCAACATTTCAACTTACCCAGCTTATACAGTACTACTTCCTACGAAGATTTAAGGCATGTGAAATCTGAGGTGCTCATGACACGGGCTATGACTTATACTGTCTTCTGGAATGAGATGCCGTGTAGTCTGGTAGCAAGTTACCAAGGTTTCGGTAGGAAGTCTTGGCCCCAGGTCACAGATTCCTCTGCCGCCATGCAAACCATTGTACACTCCACAACATTAAACAATTGTCCATTGTGTATCTCAGTCAGACAAGTTCGTTAATTCTGGCCAGTGAAGACCAGAGTTCCCACGTTATTATATCATACAGGCCTACGTCCTACGTCTTGCATCAAGACTTTTGTTACAACAGATTTTCTTTTCTCGTAACGAAATTACAACCGCGTTTTCCATAAGTGTAAATTATCCTGCTAAAACTTGCAAAACGCCTCCCCTCAGGCCATTCACCGTGTTTTATCGTGCATGCAGACCTGTAGATAAGCTTCCTGCACAACATCTCCCCCCCCCCCACGAAACAGTTCCAAAACCCCAAGATGAGACTACTGCCTTGGGTAAGCCACTGAATTGTATCGGAGACCTCTCCCCTATAGCTTAGCTTATTGTGAGGATATGTCTACTCTTCTGACTCCGTGCGGTCAACGATACACTTTGTCAACTAGGTCCAGGTATGGCTGTCGGTAAGCAATTCACTGATTCAGGAAATAATTAAACTCCTGAAATGATTTTTTCCTCGTAGATTTTAAATAAAATGAATGCAGTGTTCAGTGGAAAATATGACAACAGGTAACATATTATATAAGAAGTTAACCGACAGATGTTGCTTGCTGCTTCTCGGTCTTCTATCTCCCCCCCCCCCACCCCAGTTTGATGCATTAAAATGGGTTCTCAAACAGTGAATCCGCTAGACGTCGATTAGGACTTCAAGGATGCGGCAGCTGATGCCTGCACACCCTGAAGTAATATAAGTACGTACACACAAAACATTCCCCTATCAGCAGCTACAGTCCCATCGCAACCCCACGGCAACGTGCAAAGAATTATTTCAGTCACTCTGCTTATACTTGACAGGACTGTTCTGTGTCGCCCTCTATTAATTAAAGTGAAAGATACTGTTATTCACAGAATACTTGTGCTATTATGTAGCTGTCTAAGGCAGGATACCAAAATTTATCCGCAGTCAAGGACGTGCAACGGCGTACAATGTGTGTAGGTCATGTCAGAAAACGCCGAAAGCAAGCTTAACGCGCAAATGCCTGCCATGATATTGCTATCTGACATTGACAGCAGCTCATCAACTCAAAGTCTCTGCTTTTATGGAACACAAAGATTCATTACAGTAATCACACAAGTCCGAATTCTGTCAATATTTTCGCATGTTTATTTTAATGACAAGAACTGGAGGAACTGAACATCAGTATGAATAAACAGTATCTCATACTGCAATAAAAAAGTGTTGGCAAAGTAGGTGGTAATTCTTTCAGGGGCAGTTTCACGCACTGATTATTTTCTGCGTCGTAGGATCCGGGGTAATCATATCTACAGATCGTGACGTCATCAGCAGCTTCCTGTGCCATCTTTACACAATGCATACGATTTAGCGTCACGGCAAGACAGTAAATCAGAACTGACACAGATACGTTCAGGACCACTTATTGAATAGGCACAAAATTTAAGTGCAACTTGTAGGCTCCAACGCCCTTTTCAGAAGTAACTTTCGAGAAGAAGAAAGTGTCGAAAAGTTGTCCTGAAATATAAACTATATTATTACCAACACGATCGAAAGCATAATATAAATAGTTGTTTATGATCTGAAGCCTCGAAAATTTAGACTCACGCTATTTTGTTCATATTAATTTTTTTAACTATCGTGGATTTTGAAATGAGGAATAGGTTTATATCGCTCACAACCCAAACAAATTTCCCATCTGGAGTTTGACTGAGCTCCAAAATATAATTACATCTTACAATAATGACATCTAGCGGGCTATGTTTCAACTAACAAGTGTGCCGGTATTGTCGGATGCAGTTGTTACATTTTTTTTAGCTCCATCGTAGTATTAACTCCAAATGGTCAATTTTGGGTTGTGCCACTTTTGCATTAGGTGAGCGATGCGATTATCAGATACAACAAATACGCAGTTGTTACTAATTAATATTCAATATTAATATCAATATTACCGTTGAGTTTAGAAAACTGGTCTTTTACGAAGACAGCTGAAGAAAAAGTTACAGATGTAACTCTTCAGTGGGAACTTCACCTCGCAGTGGTTAGTTTCCTAGCATGCAATCCATTTGTAACACCCTGCATATTTTTATCATATCGGTTGCGGATGGAGTAATTCGTAATGTTTGAAGTGTAGGACGGGGTCACACTTCTGGAATTGCCTCAGCTACTCGGGCGCGGATAAGATTCAAAATCTTATCTCTGTTTTTCTTTATCAACAATGAATACATCTCTTACAGGCAGCTGCTGCATCTCTGTCAGGCGGTACCGCATGAAACACGAGAGCTTTCAGCACGGACTAGACTATGGCTTGGCCAACCAAGGATTTAGGAGAAGGATTTCCGGCGGTGGCAGCAGATTTTTCACTTCTCCAAAGCGTCCAGAACGGATCGTGGGAACCACCCACCTTCCTAATTAAGAGGTGCCGGGGCCCCTTTCCTAGACGTCAGGCACCCGGGCTGTCAAGCTCACCAGTCATTTCTATTAGGCGCCGAGTTCCAGAACGCATGGAGCTACACCTCTGCTCTACCATATGCTTTCATGGCACGGTGCTTAATTAAGGGCAGGGGTAACTTACCTTGCCACTGCTGCTGTCACGTGGACTGTTGGTTTTACCCACATAATTTGGTCGAAATGTTAAAATTCTGATTACAGTCTGACTCAGTCAGACATGGAAAATGCATCTAATTGCTACAAAACCATACGCTGGGACACAAATGAAATCCATGTAAAGTGACATCTCAAAGTGTCCTGTAGAATTATTAGACCATCTGCCCTGTTCACTGCGACCATAAAGATTAAGGATGGGCTTTACTCTCGTTTTCTACCCTGACAATGAAGAAGCATGCTCATGCGAAATGTTGGTACGTCTTTACTCGCATCAAACTACAACGCGTCTCATTCCATAAAGAAGGAGCTTGCAAGGTACCTTGCTTTAAATATTCTTAAATCCTAGCAAAGGTTTACAGAACATGTGCCAACACAGGCGTATATCAAAGACATATATTTACCGCACATCTGCTATTACCTTGTGAAGTCGTATATTGCGTTAACATTCGTCAAAGTAAAAAACGTATTAAGAAGATCTTCGTTCTTCTGGGATGTTACACAGCGTAGATTGATAGTTAATAACAGACGTTGCGGGGCAACATATCGGTCCCATCTTCAAGGGCCAGGCAGTCCAAGAAGGCTGTTTAACCCTTGAAGATGGGACGGATAGGTTGTACTGAATCGTCGGCACCTAACTAACATTCCACGTTGCGTAACATCCCAGAAGAGCGAACCTCTCATTTATACAACGGCGAAAGCCTAAAATCGCTCACAGTAAGCAGTAAAGCAATGGTAAAAAAAATTAAGTGAAAGTAAAGAAGTAAATTACGCGCTCAGTTAAGCCGGATATAAAATTCCACGTATTCTTAATCTTGGGAGTACACGAAGGTGAGTGTTTAGCTCCACGTCTCGGCCCTTTTATCCCCAAGGAAATGGGCCTTGGTATCGGTTAGACAGGGGGGCTGGGACGGTCCCAGAGTTGGTTTCGATGCCTGCCCCTACCAGAAATCTCAACCCGATTTCTCGGTCATCCGGCCCTATGTCTAGCCGAACATCATATATTTTGGCATGGAACAATTTGTGTCCTGGTTAGAGACATGGAAACACACTACCCAGACTGAAGGAAAGAGGTTGAGAATTCCTCGTATCTCTGACATGAAGTTAACAAGCTTGGGGGATAAAGCAGTTAAAACTTTCCTCTGTGACTCCACCACCAGCTTAAATTAACGAGTTTTTAGATTGTCAAGTGTCCGTTGGGGTAGCGGTGAGTAGGGACTATCCCTATTTGCTTGCTAATGTCCTACACTTTCCATTACTGACCCTCTCCACTGGTTTACTTCGCCGGTAACCCTGTTCACGGACACGCAAATCGGCTAATGAGAGGTTCAAAACGTAATCCGGCCAGAGGTCAGTAAGAAAGACATGACTCGCCTACAAAGTTGCGTAAGCTTTCAAAGGTTGACAGTCACAACACTGGCTCTTCAAAAATGCTATTTCATGTTCATAAGAACATAACGGGTGTTTACAAAAAGGTATAAACTCCATTTCTCTCCTCGAAAATGTTGTTACCTATTTTTTTCCTGGATATGGAAAAAGAAGGCTATTACGGTTTCCCGAATTTACAAAACCAGATTTCAGGCTGAATGTAAGAGAAATGATGATCTATTACCTGCACGCTGTTTTAATGTATCATGTTACTATGCATACTGCATAAAAATAAATATTCTCCTAGTACATGTTTACACCTGTACGGTAATATTTATGTAACTGTAAAACGTAATGAGGTTTTTGGTTGATTAATTTGCTTACTTGACACTACTGGTGATGAGGTGCGTGTACTGGATTATGTAGTTTGTTTGGCGCGTGTTTTCCTAGGTTTCTGTTTTATTTAATTTTGTGTGATTATTGTTTCAAAAATCGGAATTTTGGTGATGTGGTTGTCCTTTACGTGATGGGGGTTGTTTACTGCAGTCGTACATGTGGAATTACTATATGAAAATCATATGTTTTCTTTCGTTTGTGTTGATCAGTACGCAATTAGCGTTTTGTGTTGCGCCGTGTGTATGGTTTGTATACAACATGTGTTTGTTGTAGTCACAAGTGGCGCTGTTGTTCTCTCTATGGAATCTGTGTTCTTTAAATGTCGGTGGAAACATTCCTGTTTTCCGACGTACTATTTAGGGCGGTTATGGAATTTTAATTGATATATGCTCTAAGGGTGTTTTTTTTTTGTGCTGTTGTCTTTGGTTGTAGCAGCCTGCCTACTGCATTTTTGGTTTTGAATGATATATCTGTACCTGTGTTTCTGAAAATTCTGTGATAGTGTTGGTGCACCCGATCACACCGCTCCCAGACCTGGTCGCATTCGCGCCATCGATGTTACCGGCAGGGTCGCACCTTACACTCCTTTATTCCACACACGCTATAGCTCAGTATCGTGAATCTCTCCATAATGCAGGGATTATTTATGGAGGAAGGAAGGCTGCGACACGATGACGTGTTCGCCCCAAAAATACAAACCACTACAGAAGCGGAAGTCATATTTATTAATCGGATAGATGATGAAGCGACGTGCGGTATCCGGCACAAGCAGTCGAGCGAGTTAGCACTTAACGAGATAAATCCATGTCTCTCCTTTGCAAAAAACGAAACACCAAGTGTCTTCTTGCATCCCAGAACAGGCATCGTTCGACATGCTCCACAAAATTAAACCACCTTCAGAAGAACCAAAAACGAAAACGATGGGTTGCTGAAAGCCATCTAAATTGGATGTCATTTCGGACACAAAGAGGTATTCTGAATCATCCTGTTTGTTCCGTAATGTATCCTGCCCAGATCACTTCTCCGTCGACCACTGTACAACAGGAGACTAGTATAATGTTTTCCATCAGCATAGGTTTCCGTTAATCCGCCGCTGTCCTGCGGAGTTACGAACTCAGTCAGGCGAAGCGATGCCGTGTCGTTGGCTCTGATCGATGTTCCCACGCTAGTTACTAGAATTTTCCATATTTTAAACAAATCAAGATGACTAAACAGAGACGCAAGCTGTACATCGGCCCCAATCACACGTCTCCAACACGTAACCATATTAGTACGCCAAATCTCTAGTTAGCTTCCAATCTCAGGGGGCGGCTGTTCTTGGGATCGAACCAACTATAGGTTGTCTCAATGGTGTCTTTTCCCCAATGAAGACAATTTCTTTCCTTGTTTTCTTTCTTCCAGTTCTCAATTTTCTTATTCGCGTTGCTGGGAGTTGTAACACCATCCTACACTGTGTAGGGTGGTTTGGATGTTGACTATTTCATTTCCATCCCATCTGTATTTCTGTATCCCATTTCTATTACACAGCTCATTGTGTAGCACAAAGAGGTGCAAGAAATGAAGGTTACATCGAACGCTCATAGCTCGTATTTACTCAATGGCGTTCAAAAATGTCTCTTATCCCTCTCAAGGTTCCAGAGCTTGATAAGTGACTAATTCAAACAAACCTGTCATGTAAACACCAAGTGTAATACACTTAGTAGGACTGCTTGCTCAATACCGGCTTCAATCTGTATTGCAACAAACATCGAACCTGAAAAGCAATCTGCATTTATTGCGAATCCAAGGCTTCATCTCTTTGAATAGATGTTTGGGCTCTGTGCAATGACTAATGCTTTTTCTGAAAGCTGCGGACCGAAATGGATGTAAAAAAGAATTTCTTACATCGACCTAATAATATCAGTTGGCTTATATTCACGCAGGATATCATACTTGCCTGGACGAAGATGAGGAGGAGGATTAAGAACAAGAAAAAGAGAAAGAAGAAGAAGACTCTGTGTACTTGTTATAAATGGTTCTTATTCTCTGATGCTACAGCACGATTCACACAATGACACCCTCAATTACGTCCCTCCATTGGTTATTTAGCTACTGCTTTATCCTCCATCCTGCGGGGTCCAGGATTTGTATATCTTTTTCCATGCCACCTAACCATCTTATTGATGGTCCCCCTCTCTTACCTGTATTTCTGGCTTTGTCAATGTTAGATTCCTGCAAGTGTTCATGTCTTCTGACCATACAATGTGTCCTATTCACTTCAATGTTCAGGTTTCTGACAATTCTGGTATTACACCTGGATCCTGATATAACTGAAACCATTCCTAGTTATATACAATACGTCATACACCACTGTCATTAATTGGACCACATTTTCCTGTCAGAATATTTCTTTAGAATACTCTCAACCTATCAACACCACTATTCGCAAATGCCAGTTTTCACTTCCATGTAACACGAAGTCGAATTAAGGTTTTATACAGTTTACACTTACTTTATATATTAAGGAGATATGCTTGTTTAAACCATGATAACACTTACTTATTGTTATCAGTCCCTGGTGTATTTCCACTTGCAGGTTATTACTACTTGTAACTAGTATGCCAAGTTATTTAAACCTCTCATGCAAGTATCCATTCACAGTCAAATATTGTGTATTTGTATGGTTCTTTCTTGTTTTCTTCCATATGTCTGATCATACACTCCATTTATTGTTAAGTCCCATCCCGTTCAACATCTTTTCCAGGTTCAGAACTGCCTCTTCAAATACTCACTATGACCTGCCAGTCATATTAATGTCGTCAGTGCAGTTCATCACTTTTATTGACTTGTGTTATATCGTCTCTGTTCTTTCAATTCTCGATGACCGTTTCCAGTGCAATCTTCAATACTAAACACGCTAGGCGTCTCTTGTCTTAGTCGTCTTCCTGTGGTAAAAGGCCGGAGTTACTGTTTTGTATTTCCATTCTGTAATTTAATCTCTTTATGTAGCCTTGGGTTAGACTGATTAATTTCTTTGGAATTTCAAGCCCTTCCGATCCAAGAAATGTGTTATATACAGACTACGCGGTTGAACTCAGTATACAGGATAAGCTCGAGCGGTTTTTATCATCATCATCTTGCAATGTGCAGCAGTCAACATAAGACACAACATCCGAACATTCAGACACTGACAAGGAACTGTCACACATTCAAACCAACGTCGTTCAATGTCTGAATGCTCGGATGTTGTACCGTGCCTGATCGTTTCATGGCTAAATATGGTGGTGATGTTCTGAATCTGTATTCAGACAGCATTTCACAACTTCCTGAACCAGGCCCCCTATACAAAATACTGAGCAACCTTAACATCCAACCTTGTTCTGTCACCACTTCTGTGATTTTCTGAATGTGAGCTGAACAACTTAGTGACTTAGCAGTAGGCCAAAAGCGAGGCCATATTGCTTCTCATTAATTAACGAAGACCTGCATAACTCAGAATTCAGCTCGCCATACACAATTCCAGATATACCTCAACGTACACTAAAGTAACTGAACCTCACACAGAACAAATTCCATCCCCATTACAAACGCAGTTAACGCTTTTTAGGGAAATAATCGCTACGTGATATAATTTCAAACGAAACACATAAATATGCAGAATTTGTTGTAGTGGTATATACAGTTACCACTGCAGATAAATGGTTAAACAAGATCAACAGTTCGGACTTACAGAAGGAATCACATTCACAGAACTGTCCCCGACTAACTGAAGATCACAAAAAAAAAAAAAAGAATTTCATATTTCATTACAAACGTCTGCATCCTTTTCTTACACAAGCTAAAGAAAACCGCTAAAACTAATAACAGTACCCTAGGCAAGGTCCGTCCAATTAGGAGAGTAGCATCTTGAAGTGACAGCGGTATTATGTCTAGGGTACTCTGCCCCTAACAGGTATCACAGGCGGAATGTTCTCATTAGTTCATCATCCCCTGACGGAAGACGTCGTCCCCTGCTGATCTATTGTGATGACGCTGATGTGACATGACGCGGGACACTACTGTCACTGCTCAATCTCGGCTAACTGTATATCAAATAATCCCTCCCAATGGCCAATTATAAGCAGTACAATTCGCGTATCAATAAATGTAAATTGTACAGCCACACTGCTCAGTCACAGGTGTATACTATCAAAACATAAACACTGCACTGCATTTGAAATCTGTAGAAAGCAGCATAACGAGGAGCTTCATAATTTGTATTTCTTGCCAAACATAATCTGTATGATCAAATGAAGGAGGGTTAAATGGGAGAGGCAAGTGGCACGCATGGGATAAGACAGGATTGCATAAAATTTCTGTACAAAACAAAACCTGAAGGTGAGATCTATCTCTCGGTTCATCCAGGCGTACTTACACACGAGGATAATATTAAAATTATCTTAATTAGCAGAACTGGATATATGAAGTCGATTCGTCTGTCTGAGGACAGGAACCAGTAAATGAACATCAAGGTTCCACAAAATGTTGTAATTGTAGTGAGCAGTTCGGTAAATAAGAGCTTCTAGGTAGGGGCACTGTTGCATTAAGTTAGTTCCTGAGGTCCTCCTGTCAGCGGAAATGGACTACAAACAGAATGACACACTGATCTATCTCATGTTCTCAAATGATGCATTGAAATGTACAAAACCCAAATTATGTGTCGAAACTAATGGGCTTGAAATGGTTCTACATACGCAACAGGAATGAGCAATTTCAACTGAAAGCTGCATTTGTGGCTTCAGTGAGATATATATTTGTGTAAAGTTAGGTATAAATACTTTTCAATTTCTTGTTAGGTTCAAGGTTCTGAACTAGCATAGAAGAGAGGTGGCCGTGGACAGGGTGAAATTATAAATTTGTAAGGTGGGCAATGCGACAAACAAGACAGAAACGACACGATAAATATTTTGGCGTCGGCACAAATATCAGTTTGTCTTACTCTGACCGAAGAAAGGATTTGTGGAGTGTTCTGATGTCGGTACAAGCACCGACTTGCCTCAGTCTGACCAAAGAAAGTACAAAGTATTATGTGGTGGGAACAAGCGCTGATTTACCCCACTTTGACCAAAGAAATGACAGATGGAGTCTTTTTATTTCGGTATAAACAGTGAGGTGTCTAATCCTGACAAAGAGAGTTTAGATGGATTATTTTGAGGTCCGTATAAACGCTGGATTGCCTAATCATGACCAAAAAAAGGCTAAATCGAGCATTTTGTGGTCGGTAAAAGCAATGGTTGCCTAATCCTGACCAACAAGACGCTACAAGTAGTACCTTGAGGCAAGCAGAATTAGAAGCACTGAACTGTCTAAAACGAATTTCGATTGCCTAAAGCTCGCCCCGCCCGGCGCGAAGTTAAAGCAGAACCAATCGCAACAGAAGTAAAGAGAAGAGAACAAGCCATGTTGGCTGTCAATTTTATCTGTTCCCCGACAGATGGTGCTTCTACGTTCATTAGCAGGGATAACGAGAAACTTGGAAAAGAAGGAACGAGTGGGTGGGACACTCGCAACTTGACAACAATGGCCGTGGGGCTAATGATTTCAAAACCACTGTGTTTGCAAATTTGTACAAGCTGCAACTTCATTTCGCGCGAGATGAGGAAAGCGGAAACTTCGCAGGCAGCCGGAGGACATGTTGGTTGTTCGCATGTCAACCAGAAGCAACGTGGCACGCTGAAGGACTTAAGGCTAACAGCAGGATAAAACACTATTAAAGTAACACGCACATTCATTGGGTCAAATTTTTAAAATATTCGTCAGCAAGATGCCCGAACAATTTAAAACAATTGAACCATTTGATTGTTCCTTTATGGCTTATTTTACGACGATGTCACTATCTCAGACTACACAGATTCGACGGCAGATGATTGGTCAATGACGAATTCGAACGGGTGGGAAGCGGTAGTGGCTAGTAGTGGGCAATCGACATTTATCTGGAGAGACTGAACGTGAAAATATTAGGAAAGGAGAGCCCGTGTTGATGCCTACATTCAAACTGGGCATGGCCTGAATGGAATTCTACGGCGTTGCCGTTACATCCTTTTGAAATCAATAAACTTGGAGTGACCTCGAATTCGTTGACAAGGACATAAGGTCTGAACAGGCTAAGTGGCTTGATCCTTTACCCTTCAGTCAATACAGTGACTAAGCCATTCGCTGGACGGCCGACGAATCGTAATTTGCTTCCTGGCAAGGAAAAGGGGGGTTTTCTCTTTTCCAAAACGTCCAGATCGGCATCGGAAGCCACTCAGTCTCCTACAAGTGGTTTCCGGGACCTCCCTCACCGGAGATAAAGAGCCCGGGGCTAAGTAGGACCCTTTATCACCACAACTGTCGAAGTTAAAAGTGCTGTGTCTTAACCCCCATGTCGAATTAAAGCACAATTGCGTTTCATGCCGTCGGATTACTTCGCCCATATTTAGTAGAAAGGGGACAACAAAATATCAATTTTGCAGGAGAAGCAAGACATATATTAAACAAACTTTCTTCTGTATTGCAAATGAATTATCTCAGATACCAAAATTGAATTATCACCATCATTTTGACAGCGCACATCGTTCATTTAGTTCTCCTGTAAAATTGATGTTTTGTGGGTTGTCAGGGGCGACTCGGGCACTGCATCCCCCAACAGCAGTGTGCTTACCCTCATTCTGGAACCTCTGTATCAAGAAACATCCACGCTTCATTCGCCCGATCCGCGACGGTCACCTATGCGTTAAGACTGAATCCAACAGCACCGCTTAATTCACTCCAGATAAACTGACGTTTTGAATGGGGGGGAGGGGGCGAAGGTAGGTAAATATTAACCATTTCTACTCCGCAATAATGTATTTTATGGTGGTGGTTCCAAATAGCAGCACGAGCTTGGAGCATGAAACAATCGAAATTATGTTTCAGTCGGTACTGCATTTCTCGCCTTATCCAAAAAAAAAAAGTTCTTAAGTGGCCTTTACATAGCAGCACCGCTGAGTGCATGCATACTGTTACGTCATCAAGTTTAATAAATTCAGCTCTCTTTCCAGAACTGTTAAACTCACGGCTTGGGTATTCAATGCCCCTCCAGGGCTACAATATATTAATAATGGATTACAATGACATAAATGTGACCAAGTATAATGCTGATAACCGAACCTAGGAGAAGGTATGTGTTGACTACATACCTTCTCCTAGTTTCACACACACAACGGGGATGACACACTTCCTAGGCTGATAACCGAAACTTCTCCTCGTTGAAATGAGATACAAATGGGCGGGGTAAAATTTGCAGAATATCTTAAAAATAAATATGTTTTGTTAAAACACATCAATAATGCAACTCTGGCTATACGCTTACCGCAATAGTGCCATCAGGACTTTGTGACACGCAGCAAGGGCAGAACTTTTAAATAGGCACAAACATTTTAAATAACTAAAACTGCTTTTTTTGAAAGTGGTGTTTGAAACTCAGGGCAAGCTATTTAATCTCAGCGCAAACTAATCACAATTACTTTCCCCTCTATAATCCGCGCTTTTTTATTTCAACAAAGAGCGGAGTGTTGTGTACTGCAAGACCCCAAAACAAGAGAAAGTAACAACAAAACAGCGCAGCTCGCTTGAAGCAACAGTGTCGTATAATATCGGGGAAGTACAAAGTTCTAACTTAACTCAGAAACAATAGCGAACGGGCCTGCTCAGTCAGTCCGGGCTACAAGGCTGACGACCGGTGAATCGGAATGCAATGCAACACAGGGGCAAAGATTATTTTCTTGTCCATCACGTCCAACCCAGCTCTGGGACCCACCCAGTCTTTCATTGTATTTGTATCCATGCAACAAAGCCTGTCACGTATAGTGATAGTTGCTCACACAGTCACGGAATTTCCCACGATTTACGAAGAACGAAGTTTCAGTAACGCCTAATTCTTCCAAGTGGTACTTTTTACGGTTATACCACCCAATCATGCTTGTAATTGCGATCATTCACACATGTGCTACAAGCCCCACAAATCTCAGCCTCTTTAATATGCTCATCCTAATACTAGTAGACGAGAAATACAAGCCATGAAGTTCCTCATTATGTAGTTTTATCCAGACACCTATCACTTCCTGCAAGTAAGGTGAAAATAATCTCCCCAGCATCCTGTACATGGAAACGCTCTGCCCATCGTCCTATTAATGTGATTCAGGAAGTTTTACATTCATACTTACTTACTTACTTACTCCATAGTGCAGAGTCCTTCTTGAGAACCTACCTGGTTTGAAGGTAATCAAGAAATTCCCCGCATTTCACGGAACCCGAAGGTTCATTACCGCACTCACAAGCGTCCGCCACCTGTCTCTATCCTGGGCCAGCCCAATCCAGTCCATATACCCACATCCCACCTCCT
>Ga0136643_10001319_pt1 | contig 29929 bp, 17 predicted proteins | sample TergutLab28metaG_FD_96883 | JGI IMG/M metagenome (GOLD analysis project Ga0136643, IMG submission 96883) | Labiotermes labralis P1 segment gut microbial communities from Petit-Saut dam, French Guiana - Lab288 P1 (version 3) (version 3) | ecosystem: Host-associated > Arthropoda: Insects >... | reverse complement strand
TCGCGACTATAATGTTGATTACCACATTGGTCGTTTCGTTCTTGGTTTGCTGTATGTTGGAGGTTAGGTGTGGTTAGGCTGTAGTAGTGTTCGGCCTGCAGCCTGCAGCCTGCAGCCTGCTGCCCGGACACTACTACAGCCTAACCGCACCTAAACTCCAACCTACAGCAAACCAAGAACGAAACGACCAATGTGGTAATCAACATTATAGTCGCGTGCTCCTGATGATGGGCATAGTAATGCCCGAAACATGTTGAGCCTATAAGAAGTACAATAAAATAATAAGTGGCATCTAATTGGTTCTTTATTCTTCAGTTATCACTAATTGTTTAAGTTTATATGAATTCTTACCCAGTTATTTATTTTTTCCCCTTAAACTAACAAAGTAATATATAGGCTTATTTCGAGCGGGAATAAATATCCAAGAGAACTTTACATTACGTTAGCACTAAAGTTTGTCTGCAATGAACAACGCTGATCTCTCGTCATTTGCACCAAGTTTGTTTCCTCTCCTTTCAGTAGTGATAATACTGTGATACTTTAACGTGGCTGCCCCATTGTTAGCAAGTAACAAAGAACAGCAACGAAGTAACTTTCATCATTTTTCTCGTACGTTCAAATACTTCCCTCAGCGCATTGTGTTCTTTTCTCTGTGTTAGACCAGATTTGACACAACTAAAGAAAAAAGAGTAAATGTCGTACCGAACTTTAAATAATAAAGGGAGAGTTTTACAGCAGTGATAGGAGCATGCTTAAATGTTGATTAAATTTTGAAAATCATTAATCTATTCCAAATTATGACGTCAGCACTTATACAGTATTTTATGGCAATCAATTATGTGGTGACTTTGCTTTGAGGATATCTTAATCTCGTTCTCAAACTTAGTGAGATATTTTTTTACCATTTTTATGGAATTAACACACAAATTATGACCCATAAATAACTCTCAAACTAATGCTGCTGTAATTTTATTCTCATAACGTATTTGGATCACGTATTTATTTATAAGAGGTGAAAATAATTAATTACTTGTAAATAAAGTACTTTAATGTTAACCGTGCATGGAATATATATATATATATATATATATATATATATATTTGTGTTGCATGTTCCTGTGAACCCGTTTGTATGTAGTGCATTTGACAGCTGTAACATACACACTGTTGTATTTATACAGCTTTTCGTTTAGTAATTAGTTGCTTTCACATGAAAATGAAGGTTTAAGGGTTTAATAACGTCCAAACATCTGTTGCTGTTGGACATATTAATGACGTTACTTTGCATGAAGTTTCCTAGTTTCTTTCCTTCGTACCCTATTACGCACATTCTGTTGACTTTTATTTATTTACATGTTTAATTTTGTATTTATTTGTTTGTTTACTTATTCATCTGCTACTGTGAATATCTCAGAGCTTACGACGCCGACTGGTACGTTGGTTAGTAAATAATAAATTGGGGTGAGTGTGAAAGAAAGCGGTCAGAGCCCAATTTGATTTACTACCCCGCTATTCAAGAGGTAAAGAGTCTCTCTGCCAGGGAAAAAGGGGTCGGTGTGATGAACACCCACTCCAAACTAGTGCCTAGGTTAAGCACGGGTAGAGCTATAGCCTACCTTTACACTCCCTCTGTGCCTGCAATAGCACGTTACTGGGTGACCTTTACCTTGAAATATTACCCAAATATTTATCTGGAGAAACGAAGGAATAATACGAAAAAAATTCAATGAGAATAACCGAAATTCGGGCCGTGTTTTGAAGTCGGGATTTCCCGAATGTGAGGCAGTATATTACGAATTCAATAGTAATGTTCTTTGTGTTGCACAAATTTTATTTGTATTATTCAGGTGTCCGACCGTCAGTAAAGTTACTGATGTGGCATTTGTCTTGAAGTGGAAAAGACTGCGATGTCGCATGTGTATTGAAGTGGAAAAGACTGCGATGTCGCATGTGTCTTGAAAAGGAAAAGACTGCGATGTCGCATGTGTCTCGAAGTGGAAAAGACTGCGATGTCGCATGTGTCTGGAAGTGGAAAAGACTGCTCGGAAAGTATCCATGGGTTTTTGAAGGAATATTATGGGATATGCCTTCCGAGCTAAAGAGAACACCGAAATAACTTCAATCATTGCAGCCAGTAAGTGAGCGGACCTATGTAATACGAATTTTAATACATACATTTCTATCTCCTTTGACAGGGTGTACAGGCAATTATCGGCAAGCCTGACACAACTTGTTAGCTGGTGCAGTGTAGCGGGGATAATGACTGAAGGCAGGCTCCTCAACTCCAGGCATCTCTTCTGTTCGTAGGTTTCACTGCAGTGCGTCTTGTATCATGTAACATATACTCCAGCAGAGCTTCGGCACAGCTGGAGTATGTGTTACAGTATGCACCCGAAAACGTTCATGAACTGTAAATGAGAGGATTATGAATACATTGCACTCGTGGGTTTTACTGAAATGTAGATTACAGGTAAATCTGCTTAGGCGGGACAAAAAATACTACCATCTTATAGAAAACTAAATTCATTTGCATGTTTATTTCAAACATCGAATTTCAAATATATTATGAGCCCGACAGTTTTGAAACTGGAGGTAGTTATGATACTGATTACATCCGGAAATAAATTCCACGATGGCTCAGTCTAATACATTGACCTTCTTGGGTTTTGTTATGTTGTAAATTAGTGAAATACGGCATTGTAACAGAGCGTCTTTGAAAAATAACTCTCCAAAGTGTAATTCTTGTAGATTAATATTTCCTTACAGTGTAATGCGTTGCAAATCGACAGCTGACGAAGCTTCGTGAAGCTGGATCAGTATTTGACAGTGAGCAACCCAGACAGATATCCAGGGCCTATGGAAATAAGAGAAATTTACGATATTGCTGCTCGATTAAACTTAAGTCTAAAACTGTTTTTCTCCTTCGACGTCCGTCTGAGGGACCCTGCCTCACGGGGTTGCCAATCAGTTTGTTACTTTATACATTTCCTTGGCAATGTACTTAGACAAGTTTGGAAAGATAATCTTGAAACAAACAAGTGTTTGATTTGAGGGTGGAGTAAATCCATATAGCTCAGGACAAGGCCAGTTAGGTTTCTTTTCGAGAAAGATAATGGACCTGCAAATTCCACAAACGATATGAATTTTCTTGAAGAGCTTAGGCATTATGCCTTCCTCAGTACAGACTGTTGCTTGGAATTAGTCTAGTAAAGGAATTATAGAGAAGCAGTTTGTCTGGTTGCGGAGTGGATTCTTCTGGCTCAGAATTTCGTCCGGACACAGGTATTTGAGAACAGTGTAATGAATCCGCGGTTTACATAAAAGGCAGAGGATAGAACGAAGTTCTTATAAAGTACGAGCTTCTGAAGTAGTAGTCTGCTCAATGGCGTTATCTAGTCGCTTATTATTATTATTATTATTATTGTTGTTGTTGTTATCGAATTTTTCACTTCTCAGCTTTGGCTGGGAAATATTCACCTATTCTGTTATGTAGTAATCAAAAGGATTAGGCTCGGTGGTCTTACTCGTAGTTTAAAAAGTTTCCTACAATTGAACATGTGCCAAGAATTATAGATTTTTGCAGTTTTATTTACGTATTCGGGTTCAAGTTAAGTATTGTTAGACCTTGTGATAGTGTCTTTGGAATTACTCCCGTAGATGATATTACTGTCGGGATCACTTGACTGCCTATTTCATTTGCCAGTTCTTGGTAATTGTTTTGTTTGTCGGTTATTGTTTGGCGAGATTATGTGTATTTGGGACAGCTATGCCTTTCAAAAAGATGTTCTTTGTTTTCTTATTCATAAAAGTTATGTAAGGTCGATTAAAACGTATTGTTTTGTCCGCAAGTACGCTGCGATTCCAGTACGGTTCGAAATTTTCATTCTCCAGTACATTGGCTTGTGTGCACTTATAATATGGACTTTTGTCTTCCATCAATTCGGCTGCTTTTGCCAATTTCTGATGGATAATTTTGGCTAGCCCATCATGTCTCTTTACATACTCGGTAGGTGTCAGTTGCTCACATGCTGCAGTAATGTGTTGGATTGTCTCCGATTCTTTTCCACATCTTCTGCATAGCTCTTCGGTGTCTGGCTGCTTCAAAATATATTTCTTGTAGTTTCTTATTAGTATGACTTGGTCCTGTATTGCTGTTAAAAAGCCCTCTATTTCGGCGAACAAATCCGCGTTTGTCAGCCATTTGTTCGACGTTTCTTTGTCTACATATTGTTGGCTTGAAAGAGACAGTTATTATATTGTTGTTTTTTCTTCAGTGAAGCCAATTCCTGTCTTTAATTTTAGGGTTAGAAGTCCACGTCAACGAGAAGCAAAGAAAGAACTGTAGCTTGTGTGACATCATAAGGAGATACATGAAATTTCGACATGTAACAGTGATAAAGCTTTAAAATATGAAATGATGAGCTACGCGGTGCAAGATCATGCCCCAGTAAAGCGAGTTTTTCGCTAGTGAAATCCAATATCCATTACATTTGTACACTTGCATGCAGAAAAGTTTTTAAAAGCCATAAAAGCGAGCTGCAGATAATGTTAATCGCAAAATGGATTTTACGCTATCCATCACAGTGGTTTTGAGGCTACGGTTTACGTGTTTCTGCTAGTCATTACAGAAGCAGAAATAGTAATATCATTGTTCTGTTGGAGGTTTAGGTGACAAAGACATTACGTTCCTACCGTGTTTATTCGTTTTTAATTTCGTTTAACGACACTTGCAAAGCCTTATAATAGTGTTAAATGGAAGAATAACTTGTGAATCGTGTATATGAAAGGGCGTGGAAGGAAACGGTCTGACCCTATTCGAGGTACTAAATTGTATATTTCTAGGAGACAGTAGACTTCTATGAAAAACTCCCAAAAAACTGAGACTGCAATGTAACATGGCAGTCTTATCCATTCAAGTGAGCATCACAGGGTTTCTTGTTTCTCGCGCTGAAGTGTACCGTGTCAGTATTATAAGTAGCTATTTAGAATCCTATAGTCGTTCAGCTAGTCAAGTATTTCTTCGTGTTTTATGGAAGCAAAATTGTATTTTCTTTCTTTACAAGAGCGCGAGTGATGACTCTCCTTTGAAGAAGATTTATTCTTTCTGCAACCACACATCTTGTTCATAACAGAAACATTTTAATATTATCGTCCAACTACTTATCCAAAGTGGAACACTTATTCGGCACTTAATGCGGTACCTTCTTATAAATTTACTATTATTATGTGTATAAACTGCAAACTTTTCAGTCTCCCCCCCCCCCGATTAAATTTTAATAACGGAATTGTAGACGGGATTGACGACTAATTTTTGGTAACCAAATAACTCCTGCTGTGCGCTAATATTTTACGATAAGCTCGAAAACGAGAACAATGAATTGAAAGGTTTGAAGATGTAATAAAAAGGCTGTGGCATGTGCCGTGTTTCTATATTGAAAAAGAAAGTCGTTGCAAAAGCATATAAATTCCACCAGGTCCAGTAAAATGAAGATGCAGGCTGGCGTCGGTTAATAAAGGAGAGAAGAACGGATTGTCTGAAAGACGAAGTGATCTTGAAGTTAAAATATAGGAAGAAAATGAGATTTCGAGGCAAGAATAAGGTTGGAGAGGCTGACAGTCTTCTTGTTAGGAAATGGAGAAAAGCTGAATAAGTCATTAAATGTAAGAGAGATGTCAAAACACTGCCAAGAAAAGTAAAGAACTGGGTAAAAATCTGTTTCTTTTATTTTAATTACCTTGCAAAATATTAACTTACAATAATAGAACTCACGCTTTTAGTATAATTGTATCTTGGTTTTAAGTGATCATAATGGTGTAATAAAGTAAACGGTGTTTCTTTGCATAAATTCAACCGAGCACAATTTATAGACGTATGAAAATACGAGGCTTATTCAGAAAGTAAGTACCGTTTCAATGTAAAACAAATCGAGTAAGGTTTCGTATAAAATTTTATTGTTATCAGATTCTACATTCTTCAAACTATTTTTCCACATATTCGCCGCTATTATTGAGGTATTTAACGTAGCGTGGCACAGGTTTTTGTGTACCTTCCTCATAGAATGCAGCCGCCTGCGATCCAAATGACTACTGACAATGTCATAGAATAGAGTCCTTGAAATCTAAGAAAAGTGCAGGGACAGATCAGAAATTGTGAAAAGTCTGTCGTCACGCACTCTTTCGTTGACCTTACGCACCAAATCATCCTTCACCAACGATGGACGCCCACTTCACGCCTCATCGTGCACGTTCTCTCGTCCTTCATTGAACATCCGAACCCATTTCCTAACCATGCTATCACTCATCGCATTGTCACCATACACTTGGCAGATCTGGTGATGAATCTCACTTGGTAGCACATTCCCAGCGTTCAAAAAACGAAGTACAGACCGTATTTCACAGTCGGCGGCCCCTTCAATTGTCTTAAACATGTTTAACGCACAGGAACAAACATAGATATAATACGAATTTCACGAAATGGCGTCTGTGGCTTCTCAATTTTTAGAGGAATTCACTGCACATGCGCAATGTGACAGTCTCGAGGATGCGTGAGAGATATGCGCAGACGGTACTTACTTTCCGAATAACCACGCACTAACGGAAGTCCCAACAAGAGAAATTGAAAAGGTATATTTAAATGAGAGATGTTCTTATCAGTTCCTTAAATTACACTTTAAAACGAGTAAATCTCTTTATAAGGTGTGAGTTTTAAGGTCCATTATCTACCACATTTTTAGAATGTATCTTTAAAAAGTAACAGGAATGTAATCAAGTGTAAACAGTAATATGGAACGTGCCCCTGAGAAAAACATTTTTGTGGAGCCTGCGTTACATTCGCTCGGTCCCTCTGACCATCCATCTGTATGCATATTTAAACTCGAGAACTGCTGAATACATTTTTATTGCATTTTTATTGGAATTCTCTACGAAGAATTGCAGTGCAATTTCGGTTTTGGTTAAAACCGATTAAAAGTATTGATCACCTTGCACACACGAAACAAAGGTAGAACCTTGATTACAACTAGCTCTATTCCCACAAACATATTAAAAATTTTGCGAAATTTAAGATTATTGCAGGGGTGTTGCTGAAAATCAAAATCTTCACGTTCCATACGCTGTGTTGTTAGCGCTGTTTCTGACGTTTGGAAATACTTTAGGGTCGTAATATTCAAGGTCAAGTAGTCCAAAAAGATTACAACGCTGGGAACCGCCCCAGCGTAACTTTCCCTTACAATTAAACCTCAGTAAACTATTATTATTTTTATTACTACTACTACTTACTTACTCACTCACTCACTCACTCGCTCACTCACTCCATGGAACAGAGTCCTTCTTGAGAAGCTAACCGGGCTTTAGCTAGTCAAGAAATTCCCCACATTTCACGGAACCCGAAGTTTCATTACCGCATTCACAAGTGCCCGCCACCTGTCCCTGTCCTGAGTCAGTTCGACCCAGTCCATGCCCCCACATCCCACTTCCTGAATCTCCATCTTAATTTTATCTTCCCATCTACATCTGGGTCCTCCAAGTTGTCTTGTTTCCCTCAGATTTCCCCACCAAAATCTTGTGTACGCCCCTCCTCTCCCCTTATGCACTATATGCACCACCCAACTCATTCTTCTCGATTTGATCACCGCAAAAGTAACGGTTGAGTAGAACATGTCGTTAGTCTCCTCATTATGTAGTTTCTCCACCCCGCTTCTACCTCGTCCCTCTTAGGCTCAGACGTTCTCAGGTTACATTTCTGCTGTCTACATTCAACCGTTAATTGCGTTCCTGGAGATCATGCGATTATTCATTTCTCGTAAGGAACCAACATGTATTATATTAGGCTTAAAAGTATTCTTTGCCAATTACGGAAATAGTTCGAGATTTGAGACTTTTCGAACGACGTTGAAGACGATGGAGGCGAAAAGAGATGTCATACTGTGTTGAATGTAATAGTTACCGATTTTAGAGAGAGGCCCAAGGAATACTTTAACTCTGAGGATGAAGGCATTACGCCCTTCGGAAGTATCGGTAATTACTCAACTCTTGACAGAAGACGAATTTACCAACAAAGAATGCTTTATGTGGAGGCCATGTCTGTTCATCTGTGACTTACTATCGGCGCTGAAGTTGTTGGACAGGTGTTTCAAATTATGTCGTTAGACCTTCACTGAACTGTGTTGAGTGGCTCCAGTAATTAGCTGTATTGATCCATAGCAAGCCCTTTTTTACGTGGTCTCGTAAACTTTGTTTTATGTATCCCCTAAATTGTTTCATAAATTTAATTTGAAATGCGGATGGGGACATTTACCAAAGGGGTTTCGGAAATTTTCAGACGTAATACTGCATACTGAAGTTTAATTTATATCGAAGTTTAAACACTCGTAACGTTTCCACACATGCCATAAGCTCCGCCTTACATTTTGTTGAAATTCGATACGTCAAGCTTCAACTGAACTTTTTCCGGTCAACCTGTTATCAGAGTTCTAGTTACATAATTAACTAATAATATGCGTAAGGCGTAATAGACGTTATATAATTCTGTTGGTAATTTTGTGTGCTGGATTATTTGTACACCGTTTATGATCTTCATTTAAGCTCTCAGGAGTGAGCTGGTGAATTTAATTTTTGTCTAAAATATTCGTACTTTAAATTTGTCCAATATGACAGGAGTCTTGACAATAGTAATGTCACGAGATCTTGGCCTTTTTCTTTATGGTAATTTCGTAGATTATTTGATTTGACGATGTTTGGTAACTGCTAAGTTACTTCCCTCGGATGTCTACCATATCAATCAGAAGTTCAACTTTGGTCGGTGATGTCTTACAAGGCCACGGCTTTGTTTGTCCCTTTCAAGTTACTACCTGGAAGCATTCTTCCTCCTTTTGTATAGAATTCTAACAGAGTATCCTCTTTCCTTACCATATCCTCCGAGGTTCCGGCAGCGAACATATTACCTCTGTTGTTCTACATTCCGTGGAGTCGGCGAGGGGCTAGAAAAGCAGTCACTGTAGTGGATACATCTAGTATAGGGCGCCGACGAGGGGGTGTACACCCTCCGGTGTTGCAAGCGGTAATGAGGGAGAGAAGGTGAGGGGTGAGGGTTGCAGGTTGTTGCCTAGGCAACGCTTGTGCGCGAGTCATCACTAATCAGGTTACCCTGAGCTGCCCGAGTTTGTAACCTTCTGCCTTCAAACAACTGGACACGTCTGTGTGAAACTATCCAAAAACCGAAATTGGCTATGCCATTCCTTTTTATACTGAGTCTGTTTTTAAGACTGTAAACATTGTAAAAAATATTTTTTTTTGTGTAGAATTGAAGGAATTGATTTCTTCTTCTTTGAATATTTTGCCCAATGGCCTTCTTACAATTCTGCTTCAATTTGAAAATTCTTCCATATACTCAGTTCATTCTTTGTTGCACTCTTTTAAATAGCTTTTATGCCACATTCGTTGTAACGCCATTGCAGATTTACTTGGCGGTCATCTGTGGCACGATGTGGTGCACTTGTGCCACTATATGGTGCACTTGTGCCACTATATGTTGCACTTGTGCCACTATGTGGTGCACTTCGCCAATTATCCCGAATTGGAGGCAGTGTTTGATGTTTGTGTGACCGTGCATCTCTGATACAATAGTATAAACAACCAACTAGATGCAACAATAATAATTTATTAGTAAGTTCAATCAGCTTAACATGTTTCGGGCGATAATTTCGCCTATCCTCAGGAGCACTAGACTGTGTTTACAGCCTGCAGGCAACTTCTTCGGTGCATTATACAACAAGATGTAAACACAGTCTAGTGCTTCTGAGGATGGGCGAAATTATCGCCCGAAACATGTTGAGCTGATTGAACTTACTAAAAAATTATTATTGTTGCATCTAGTTGGTTGTTTGTACTATTGTTTTGGAGGCAGTGTATTTCTCCGAAATTTTGTCCCATCTACAATCTGTTCTAAAACTCCAAAGAACCATAGTACTTGTTATAATTAATAGATATGCATCCATAATCCACTCTCCTCCTCCTCCACCACCTCAACTACCAACAGGAATGCTTGAAACCATATTGTTATTTTGGCTTACGAAATTAACTGATACCAATATTAATATTAACTCGAATTCGCACTTTTCCAAAGAGGACACTCTTAAGCGATTGTATACATAATATTTATTCCTATGGTTTTGTTGCTGAACAGACGTGCAGTATTCAGAAGGCGTATGGGGATGGAAGGAAATTGCTTCCAGTGATGTTCTGTTGTCAGAGTAGATCTACATTGATGTTAAAGGCAGCAGGTCTCCCTGAAACGTCGGCACACTTCTATCTGGTTATGTAGTGTCTGCATATTCACAACTTGAAAACTTCAAATGTCATCTATATGAATAAAACTTATACACAAGACCCAGATAATGGCAAGAATTCAAGGAGCCATACGTATTGCAGATATTTCTGTACAAATGGGATGTCCACTTAAGTCACCCACTTAGTTTCAGGTTAGCACACTAGGGCACGACTTTAAAGAATTGACAGGCAACGAATACAAGGACATCTGTTTTGTTTTGTAGCAGAAGATATTTCTTTTCTAAACTCCAAAACACTTCGTGTACATGATAATATTAACTTCTGTTTATACACACATCTCTGTGGCCGAGCGGTCCCAGGCGTAGGTCTGAAGCCGCTTGACAGCTGATATTGTGGGTTCGAATCCCGCTGAGGGCGCTTGTTTTGTGTGTGTGGCGCCCGCGCGACCAGCTGATCTCTCGTCCAGAGGAATCCTCCATTGTGGGTATAAGTGTGTGTGATTTAGAAAATCAAAACAACGAGAGGGCCTCGACCCGATTTGGGCTATTGTGCCACAAAAAAGAACATTTTGGAAGTCTGCATCAAAATTATTTCACCTCTCTCAGAATACACCGCCATACACGAAGGAAAAATTGCTCCCTCGCTCGTGGCCTACGTTATAGGGACTGTTTTTATGCAGCGTAAAAAACAAGCGGAGATCTACTTATTGCTAGCTGTCGGATATATGTTGCTGTGTTATGTGAAGCTGTGTGGTTTTGAGGTCCTAAACTCGTGCTGTTAACGTTTGAACGAAGAGGAGGCCCGGCTTCAGTTCTTGTTCAAAGAATTAGGGATTTGTGGTGTAAATGGTGATAGTGGGACAGGTTTTTCTCTTGAGTTCTTATAATAAAACCAAGTAGATTCACTAATTTCTCAAATTTATTTTTCGAGTAAAACTCTACATATTTCGGACAATTCCTCCGTCCATCATCAGGAGTTTTTCACTATAAACACAGCAATGGTATATGTCATACAGGTTTGCTGACTCTGAGTATTTACGTTGATTCCCTTTTGGTACCATCCCACAAATGCCCCACCCTAATTTACCCCCTATTTATCACCGAAGTTATGTATTCTTAAGAACTGACAGCGTCGATAAATAATTCACTTTAAATGAAGGTAACTTACTTTCGTAGGTGCTTCTGTACACACGTAACACATAATGATATAAATACTTCGCAAAGTCGTGTGGCCGTTTACAAGGTGGAAATAAATTGGCCCATATGGTAAGAATAGTTAATGTTATTCATATTCCGTACAGATGTCTGTACACACAAGGGGGTGCAGAATGGTCACTCATGGAGTTAACATCGGATTTCAGAAACTTGGGCCACCGCTCATTCAAAGCAGGAGACATCTGATAATGCAGAGTTTTTAAAGACAGCTTTACACATTCTTACATTTCATATCTTAATATTTCACTTGTATTTTAATCTGAATAATTTTTGTTTTAATATGTATCAGTTGACTGCATAAAAATCCAGTGTACATATGCTTACTATTTACCGACTTGTGATAAGATGCTCGTGCCTTTATAGTATTAGACAGCCGTGATGATGGCTACAATACGTCGCTGAAAAATATAGGAGACTAAAACTAGTTTTTTGAAGTAGTTGGAAATAAAACTTTTACAAGATCAGAATGTATCCCTGTATCCAACGAAGCAACGACACATATACACATGAAAATTGTAAACCAAATGATATAAAGTTAATCTCACTGCTGTGTGTTCCTACGAACTGTTTACAGATAGTGTAGCGAGGCTGATTACTCTCTAAGTGGTGTTTCTGCGTTTCAGTTTAATACGACACTTTATAGTCTTCCGTCGTCATTTAGCGCTTTCCAACACGTCGTCGTATTCTACAACGTGTTCATTATTGTGATCAGCCCTAATGTAACTTAAAGCGGACGTAATAATTAATAGATTTTGCCTCTATGGAATTCTGTTTGAGAGCGTTAATGGTTGCTCAGCCGGCTGAAAATTGCCTCCATGTTATGAGGCATGAAGTTTTGTGGTCGTGTTGGCGAGGAAATGACACTAGAGCCCATAGTGATCCAGTTTACACCGGTTCATACGAACAGAATTAATTTCTTTAACACCCGTTTTAATATAAACAACCTACCATCGGTCTGTGTGTTTTTTATTAATTAATAGTTTTATTTATACTACACGTTTTTTATCTCAGTATTTAACCAACTTGATGCACAAAATTTGTTTCACAATAAGTTTTATTTCATGCCTCTACATGTGTCGAGCACATGTGCTCATTATCAGGAGGTCAAAATTGCATTACAAAGCCTCTGGTATCATCAGAACTATAGGTGTGATGATACAATACAATTTTGACCTCCTGATGATGAGCACATGTGCTCGAAACATGTAGAGGCATGAAATAAAACTTACTGTGAAACACATTTTGTGCATCAAGTTGGTTAAATACTGAGATAAATATACTGAGATGCACGGTCAACAAAACGTCAAAAATTATACTACACAGTTTAATGTCATGAAAATTCGCATATATTAGGATGTTACACCGTGATGACTGGTAAATGATTATCGATATTGCGATCGTGAATATAGTGCCTTTATCTTCAGGGCAAAGCAGTCTGAGAAGTCTTGACGTGGTGACATCGCAATATATCTGAATTTTCAACAACATCTTTGTGAGGTCTGCGTCTCGAGTTTTAACGTAATTTTTCCACCTTATGATTTTCTTTTGCAGGACTTTTAACAACACCAAATGATGTTCTGGGGTGAGACAAACATGACAATCCAAAAAATATCGTAAAGTTACAGAAGACAAGATTCAGATTAGTCTGCTGTTTACAATGGTAATCACGGGTAGCGCATAAGTTGGATGATTGTGTTTTTGAGGTACTCTTTTTATGGTTTCTCTGTTGTCCTCTGTCATATTCAAATGGCTGGCGACTCCCATCATATATAGTGGTCTATCTGTTGTTCAGCCTATCAGCCAATTGCGTCATATGATGCGGTTGCTCACGTTACCCTACTAAAGGATTGTTTTGCCTCGTTGGCCCGCCACGCAGTCTTCGAATTACCCATCAATTTCCCTGCCACCACCAGCAGCAGCACCCCCCAACGAATCCAGGGTTGATGAAGGCTGGTTTCAGGCAATTGGATTGTCTCTTGCCGCATCGAAGATAACTAAGTGTGTGGCTCTCCCTGGTGCCTAACGAAACCACGAAGGAAAATTTAGTGTTAATACCTATGCCATAATATACCGACATCACAAACACGGACACACAGAATAAGTAAAATCGTGAAAATGTATTGTAAAAAATCTGGTCTTCTAACTTAAAGCATTGGTCTCTACTTCGAAGCTTGTCATGTTAGTCTGATTCCCGTTGCCAGTTCCTGAACCTCTTAAGTACTTACGCTGATGTTGATGTATTAAATGAAAGCTGGAACCTATTATACTATTTGTTTTAATTAGAAAATTATATTGGCCACAGGCCACAAGGGTCATTCAAGAACAAAAGTGGAGTTGTACCTAGGGTCAGTTTTATAATAAAGATTTGCGTTAACTGGCGATTTTGAAGTATGAAGTTTGAGTAGCCTTCGATAGAAAATGTAGATTTATTGTGCTGATAACTTTGGCTATTTCTGTATACAGTTCGAAAAAAGACGTATATGAATGTGAAAGTAAAGCTCCGGATATTTCCGATCTCGACACCAGGCGGCTTTGAGTGTTCTGCTTACACATCGCCACTTTAACTCTAGGAAAATGTCCTTGGTTACTATTGGATAAGGTGGAAGGATGAAACTAGATATGAGGTAAAACTAATTAAAGTAATCTGACATAATTTAAAATGGACCCCAGACTTGTTTAAGATCTTATAAAAACACATAGAGAGAAGTACCTTTCTTTATTAACTTCGTGCATCTAACTTAGAATACACATAGCTACCGCCAAGCAGCTTATGTACGTCGCAAAATTCTAATTCCTTTCTGTTGGCATTGGGTATGTACCATGTTCTTATACCACTGAGATCATATCCTAGAGGCTACGGACTTAGTGAACAAACAAAAGATCATTCAGGTGCAGGAGATGGACCGAAAGATAAAGTTTCTGAAGTTCTGTGAATTTCAAGTATATAAATATCAGTTGAACCTTGACCTTGACGCCAAGTTTGAGGAGCGCCAATGTCACATCAGATATACGTAAACTAGATCAAATCTAACTTTGTTACTTTACTGCTCCAGTCGAAATCTGATAAAAAATAATTCAAGGTGGGCAATGTAAGTATGACTTAACACTGAGGCGCTTTCGTGCAACCATTTTGCAGTTGAAAAGCAATAAATATTACTTACACTGAGTGTGCGTTTGCAGCCTTTGGTATCCATCATGTAATGCGCATGCGCCGTTTTTTCTCCTGTATCCCGTCCGGCTGTACAATATTTTTCCACATTATCTCATAAATGGCACGATTTTCGAAAAAGTTACTAAATATGAAATATGTGTTTTGATTTGTCTACAGCTTTTGTCAGGAAATATTTCTCATTCTAAAAAAAATTGAGCGAGATATGATGAAAATTGTACATTGGTCTTCATGCTAAGTACCCCTTATTCTTGTTACATTTTAATGAAACTTTAACTTTCTTGACAGATGTTCTAAAAGTATTCAAATATCAAATTTCATGAAAATCCGACTAGTGGGAGTCAAGTTCCATGCGGAAGGAAGGACGGACAGACGAACAGATACACGTGACGAACCTAGTATTCGCTTTTCGCAATTTTGCGAACGCGCCTAAAAACAGAATGGTTCTTTGGTTAAAGGTAAGAGACGTACGCGAGCACGGACAATTTTAATTCAGTTGTTTCCTGTCTATTACGCACATTTCCTTCAGGTACAAGGAGACATTTATTCATTTATGTTTTACGTGTTCATCAGGAGAAGCATTTGTAAATAAAATAAAGGTCCTTGAGATAATGCAATGTTTTTAAGCAACTTCGTGCGTTTATGGGAAATGATATGATTTCCACTTTACCAGTATAATATTGTCTTTCTGATAGACACGTGCATTAACCCTTTAAAGACGAAACGCGGACTGCTTTATTTAAAGACCCAGTCCGTACCGCTCAGTAAACACTTTTCATCTCGGTAATAAAAACCTATCAGTTTATGACGTAAGTGGCACAAGTCGCTGTTTGTTCTCAGATAAATATAAAACACATAAATACAGTGTGGCAGAGGGTACAGTTGTTGAATGTTAAACCTGTTGTTACATCACGTAACCAGTAGGCTTTAAAAGGTTAATCGGTTGTCAGAAAATGAACCAGCTGTATAAATAGATCGTATTTACTGTGTGATATATGTTGAAGTTACGTCTCTTCAGAAGGGGTACGAAGGAGTTTAGTGATGGATACTGGAGACACGAAAAGTGTGTGTGCACATGGTGTGTGTGTGTGTGTGTATGTATAAGAACGTATGTATGTATTTTGAAATTTTATTTGCCTCAGCCAAAGGAGGTGCTGATAAGTCCTTAGCCCGACCCTAGAAGGAAACAAGCTAGAGCGACCAAGACTTACAACATTCTACCAAGACTTAACGCGTACAAACAACAGGAATATATTCCTGTTATTTGTACGCCATAAGTCTTGGTATAGTGTTGTGAGTTTGGTCGCTATAGCTTGTTTCCTTCCAAGGTCGGGCTAATGACTTATCAGCACCCCTGTATTATTTTTGAAAATGCGCCTGAAGTGAATATCAGCCGTGAAAAGAAGCAGTACTAAAACCGCTTAAAATTCGACCAAAGTGCTTCATTCTGCGAGAGTCAGGAAATCTCGAGGGGTCTGGACCAAAGGAGTCTAAGGTTTTTCATTATTTTGAAAAAACGCGACATGCCAACAGATTTAACATTACTTAAATTTTTTTTTTCATATGTTACTTTACGACTTTTCGGTGCACGTTTGCTCTACTCCTTACTTCGGTTCTACTCGATGGAAGGAAACAAAATATAAACTTGATATAGAACATCCCCGTTGGTGTCTCAGGCTACAAATATCTGTTCGTTCATTTGTCAGTGACACAAAAAAAATACAAACATTTTAATATTTACTACACATTTATACAGTTTTTAATATTCCGTTTAGACTTTACATGTAGATACTCTTTGCACGTTGTACATACATTCACAATACATCTTTAATGTAAAGGAGGAGATCGCTATCCTCATGATATTCAGAGTTTCTGTTTTTACTGTTCTTTTGTAGCTTTCTGACGACGGTTCGATTTTAAGGTTGAAACTATTCGCTAGGGAAACGTTCAAAAGTAGGCTGTTGTGTGTGATCGGTAATGGAATAAACATAAATTTGAGAAACAAATCATCTTTTGTTTTCCATATGATTTATTATTGCGTGCAAGTGTCTTGGGATTTGAGGTGTGCAACTTCGAATCTAGGTTTACATACGTCTCGGCGCATTGCTGCTCCGTAGTCTAGTTGTCCGCATTGTTGCTTCTTTCCGTACTAGAAATATATTACCTTAGACGGCTGAACCTCTAAACAGAAGTTATCTTAAGGATTGTGGTATTTGTCTGCCACAGAGAGGAGTGAGTTTGCCTATTGATTTTTCGCTCTGCGTCCTTGTTCCTCCAACCCCTGCCCCAAGAAGTTGGTGGCACACAACCGGTCGTTGTCTCCCATTTCATCCTCTCATCATTTACACTGTCTGGTCTTCACTCTTATCCTCATTCTTGATTGATCTCTCTGTGTTATCATATCCTTCTTAACCCTTTTTCGATTAGTTTGTCATCAGATTTCATCGGAATAGACAAGATATTTCCGAAAAAATTCTGTAAAATACCGCTGTAATACAGAAGTTCCTGAAAGTGTAGTTTAATCGACTGTGTCGTAGAGTTTCTTAGAAGTGTTGTGTAAATGTATCCCTGTGATATTGAGTTCCGTAACTGCTGCGCCATATGCAGCGTTCATAAAGAAGTTTCTCGAAATTATGATCAACATACTACATTAATACAGAATGTGTGAAAATGTTGCGTAATATATCACTGTGGGACAGAGATTTCTGAAAATGTTGTTTAGTGTACCACTAGTGTAGAGGATCCTAAAAGTGACGTGTAAACATTGCAGTGCCATAACTTCTTCTTCTTCTTCTTCTTCTTCTTCTTTCTTCATCATCATCATCATCATCATCATATTCTTCTTCTTTTCATCATCATCATCATATTATTATTATTATTATTATTCTTCTTCTTCTTGTTCCTCTTCTTCTCCGTAAATGGCACCACAATCCAGCGTGGACCGTCGCCTTCGTAATGGACTTCTCCCAGTCAGATCTATTTTTTACCTGCCTTTCCAGTTTTTAATTTTTCACTTATTAATATCTGTATATACAGAGTTCCGCCATCCGTTTTTTGATCGTCCTCTTGGTCGACTCCCCTGACCAGTGCCATAAGAGTTGCCTGTATATTCTGTGTAATTTACGACTAATAAGCAATTTATCTCAAGGTTATGTGTCAGTAATTATCTTCATTATTGTAGGTTAGGTTTTTGTGGCACGACTGTTATTAATATTTAAAGAATTCAGTCACTCTGTGTCTGTCTTCCCACAAGTCCATAAATTCTTCCACAGCCAGTTCTCCGAGGACTGCGATCCAGTGTTTTCTCTTTCAATTTCCAGTATCATTACTTTCCCTTAAGTTCCTCAAGTAGCTTCTTACACCATCTTCATCGTGTTTCCGTCACATCTATCCTGCCTTCTAATTTTTTTCCAATAACGTATTTTAAAATTCAGTTCCTACGCCAGATGTGGCCAATTAATTTAGTCTTTCTTCTTTTTATTTGTTGTAGAATATTTTTCTCGTCTATGACTCTTTGTAATACTTCATTTCTCACACGATCGGTCCACTGACATCCTCCATTTTTCTGCAGCACAATATTTTAAAATTGGCCATGTATTTAAAGACCACATTACGCACTAGATACAAATCTAGATATTTCAGTGAAATATAGCTTACCCTGAAACGAAAACGCGTTCCAGTTTCTTTCTTTACAAATCATCGAAAATTGTTTAAAGAAGTGGAAAATTAAAGTTAACGAATTCAAGTCATCGCACATAACATTTACCCTCCGGAAAGGCCACTGCCCTGCAGTCAACATCAACCAAACTATCATACCTCAAACAGAAGTAGTTAAATACCTATGACTACACTTCGATTGCAGGTTAAATTGGAAAGGACACATCCTCAAATAAAGAAAACAAATCGGCTTAAAAACAAAAGAGATCAACTGGTTGATAGGAAAAAATTCCCATCTATCTATAGAAAACAAATTACTCATCTACACAGCGGTAATCAAACCTATATGGAGCTACGGAATAGAAATGTCGGGCTGCGCCAGCAAGGCCAACATAATCATCATGCAGAGATCCCAATCCAAAATTCTCAGAGCCAAAGCAAATGCACCCTGTTATGTAACAAATCATATTCTACATAGAGATTTTAACATCCCTATCGTAAGTAATGTCATCAATGAAAGACTCACTAAATATCACAACAAACTGTAAGTCCACCACAAACCATTATTAGAGCCACTACTACAACCTGTAAAAGCTAGGAGACTAAAACCATGCTGGCCTTTAGACTTGCAAGGCACTTGAGGCGACAACGCTAGATGAATACCCTAACACGTCATAGTAATACACCGTATCGTGGCGTACTTTGTATAATCATCACATTTTCTTATAGACTGTATTCTTTCTGATTGTCAATAAATAATAATAATAATAAGTCTTTATTTTTCTTTAATTTTGTGCTTCCACAATGTCAGCTAGCTGGCCGGATAATCACCAGATCTTTGTAAGACATAAGACTGTGATTGTTTGTTCAGTGTTGTGGTATTTTTAATATTGTAGAGTGTAATATTTGAGGTGAATACTACACTTTCAGAGAAATGTGCTGCCTTCACCTTCAAGGTTATAGTCACTTCTTCCTAACGAAGGATATTTCATCACTTCTCAGTTAACAACTTTCTTCTGGGTTAACATTCCATCTTCTTGTGTGTCAAGAACCTTTCTGTTCTTGACAGATTTTACATCCACTTTCATTTAACTGCAATTGCCTTATCGCACATATAGAAATTTGTGGTGTAATTCTTGTGTTTCTGATTGGCCATTTTCTACAATTGTATGAATTGTCATAAAAGTGGTTGAACTTCTGGGATTTTCATCCCTGTAAGGACACGTATTCCTGTTATTTTCCAGGCCCATATCATATCTGGAGCCCACACGAATTTCTGTTTAGTGGACAAAAGAAACTCCTTCCCTGGGAGTAAATAGAAATGGGTTTTATACTGCCATTTTTATGGTAGACATTACGATGTGCTAGGGATATGCTAAAACATTAATTAATATATGTCAAGCACAACTATTTGATGTGTACGGGGTTACATGTTTCGAACTTTTTAAACGGTCACCATCAGGCCTTCTAGCGGATCGAGTCAACAGACGCCGTGTACACGTTGAGATCCCAATGTGTTTACATTGATAAAATAGATTGTATTTTATCAATGTAATCACATTGGGATACCAATGTGTACACAGCATCTGTTGACTCGATCCACTAGAAGGCCCGATGATGTCCGTTTAAAAAGTTCGAAACATGTAGCCTCGTACACATTAAATAGTTGTGCTTGACGTATATTAATTAATGTTTTAGTTTATACTGACAACTTACTTCCATGAAGTTCCCAGGCTAGGAAAGTGTGGTACTTTACCTCTTCGCCCAGTATCGTTTCTTATGTAATATAATAGGCGTAGACAACTTTACATTGACCTACAGTCTATGGTCATTGTAGTTACCTTTATGCATCACCTTGAGATATTTCGCTCGTCAGAGGTCACTTTTATTTAAATGTTGTGCCTTCAATTATATAAGAGCATGGCCAATGCTAATAACTTATGTTTGTTGTTTAGTTGGACGGATGTAATGGTTTAGTCCACAACTGATAAATCCGCACGTAGTTTGAAATTCCCTAAATTTGACGGGAGATAGAAGTTTACCCCATTAATCGATAAACTTTTGTTCGTGAAACGACCTCTGCTTCTGCTTATGCATAACTGAGGTAGCAGTCATTTGTCAGACGTCTATAGAAACTGGGGCAGCGCGCGGAAGGGTAAGGGCGGGCACTGCTTGTAGATAGAACAAAGAAAGGGGCCACGACTTCTTGGAATAATGCATTCACTCGTTTACTAATGCAGTTGAATTTTGTAGTATACCTATTGATTTCTGAGACACCTTATAGACAAGGCGAGGACTACTGTCGCCGCGCACCTATGCAAACACTGTTCCCCTACCACTTCCTGAAAAGTACGCAGACGCGTTCTGCTGAAGCCCATCTCCGTTTGATTCTAACTTAAATGTGTTTACTTCAGTACTGAAACTACGTAAAGGAAATACTGATAAAAATAAAGTCTTCCGACAATTTTCATATTATTAAATGTACTTAGTGATATAGGGAATTTTACTGAAGAAGGAAGAGTTTAGTTGTAGGGAAAAATACTGAAACTTAGTGGCGAAATCTGCGACAAAGGGAAGGGAATAGTGTAAGCCTAATTTTATCTGCTAATTGGGATATGACTTATTTTAAAATGTATCTGTTCTTCCCTACCGTAATAACAAAACTTGCCCATTTTTCAAAACAAAGCCCTGAAGAGAGCATGGTGACCGAAATCAAAAAAAGTATATGGGATTATGGAAAAAAAAACTTAATGGTGTCGAGGGTTATAATTTTAGCATGCAGGATATAACATCGAAATAACCATACGGACGGAGGGTGAAACATAAACGCACATGTAACTGACTTGGAAACAAGAGTTACGCAGCCGAAACCTCGTACGGACTGGGCACACTTGGAACATGTGTTTTAAGTCTTGCGATAGACATAGATGTTTTCCTGGCTATAGTGCTCTATGCCCACTCCATGTAATGGACCTGCGATGGGCTGATTCTGTGTCAAAGATTTCTACTAGATATCTAAAAAATGCTTCTAAATTAGTGTCAAAGCATACAAGACCGAAATAGCCAATACGAAACACGTGAATAGGAACTGCGATGATAATTATCAAGATTTAAGCTTTGGTTCTTACGGCCTGTGGTGTACACGCCGTCTTTCAAAACTCAATTTTTGTAATTAATCTTCACTTAGTACAAAATGTTTCGGCCTCAATAGAGGCCATCATCAGGCACTAACATTAAAAGAAAAATGTTGAATGAGATACTAATGCACAAATTTTACGCCGAGAACCCATTACTCTCTACCTGATATCCGTACAACAGTATGTATATCAAAGTCTTTTTTAAGCGGCAGCACCTTATGATGGCCGTCATTAAGGCTGAAACATGGCTTGTTAAGTGAGTGACGATTCACTAGAAATATTCATTAGCGGAAGAAGACCTGTATATTTTTCTATTAAATAAGATATATTGTGACGTCTGGTCTGTGTTTGGGTTTCAGGTAATTCGAATGGGATTTTCAGAACTTTGGTAGTCTGTAATTCTCTCAATGACAATGAAATATGTGGGCTCATGTAGTGTAACAAAACAGTAAACCGTAAATTTATTTAACTGACAACAAAAATTGATATGCCTTTGTAAAAGGTCTAATCCATCTGTAAAAAACGTAAAATTTGAAATGTGTTTTTGTGTGTGTTTTGCGTCCTCTGTAATTTCCTGGAACTTGTAAAAGGTTCTGTTGTGTAACACTGTGTCGGTACTCTTATTGTCTTTACGTGTAACAGTGTAACTGTGGAATAGATTAAATCAAACGTCGGTCCTGATGTATCCGGAATGAAACGAGCAAGATGTGCGCTGAAACTGCCTGCTTCCGGTTCATCTGAACTGCCGATAAATCACCGCCGAATACAGCCCAGCTGCTGTCTACACGATTTAGCAAATTACGTCAGAAATTACATCATTCACAGCATGTTTCCTGCTCGTCAAATTTCACGGTATCATCTCCTGTCTGTATGGTGAATCGTTCCTCTTAACTCTGTGGATCTCCAGCCGTTCCAGTAGCTTCGCTGCTGCGATATGAAATTTCTCCCAGAAAATGCAGTACTGGAGGTGGGAGGAAGCGTAGGCCATTTATTGCGGAGTAATTAAACGTTGCGTATGTTTAAATGTTTTATTATAAATTATACAATACAATGTACAATGCAGACAGTGTACAATACAATGTACGTGTAACCTAAAATTGTAGCGATTTGGTGCAACCATTGTTGCCTTGGACAAACAGAAAGTATTGCACAACCTGAGTGTTCATTTGTAGTCTTAATTATCCAGCATGCAATGCGCATGCTCCCTGCTTTATTTTCGTCTTTGTTAATAAAAATCCAACCAGGTGCAACGGTATGCAAATATTTATTTACTGCAAAGTCACTACATGTTTCGGGTATCACAGCACCCATCATCAGGAGTACTAAAAACTGTAACCGCAACCTCCGGTACAGGTCATAATACCGGTACAGCTACTTCCCTCCAACGTGGCCAGCAGCATACTGTTGCATCTGGTTGGATTTTTATTAACATTGAAGCAAGATGCACGGAACCATGAGTTTAAAATTTCGTCTGTATGTTGACCGGCTGTATTTTTCCACACTGACTCATAAATGACACTATTTAAAAAAAAATAGATATAGACGTATAAGTAAGTTTGTTTTTATTTCTCTACAAATTTGTCAGGAAAAATTTCTCATTCTAAGAAGAACTGAGTAAGGTATGATAAACAATGTATATTGGTCTTCATGTAAAGTGCCACTTATTCTTGTCAGATTTTAATTAAATATTAATTTCCTCGACAGATTTTATAAAAATATTCAAATATCAATTTTCTTGAAAATCCCACCAGTGGAACCAAGTTGTTCCATGCAGATGGAAGGACAGACTGACGAACAAACGGACAGAGAGAAACGACGAAGATAATAGTCGCGTTTCGCAATTTTGCGAACATGCCTAAAAGTAGCAGTCACTGCCCTATTAACCCTACATGTGTACCTTTATACTAATATGACGCAATGGGCATGGCATGTAATATCTACCAAGATACGATATACCGACCACACACTATGATGCATGCTACTGTGAGGCGAACGAAAATATGTACAGTGACCTGCGATATAATTCCTTTATCAAAGTTAAGTGCGATGTGCATAGCCGTAGTTTTTAAAATGTCATGAAAATGTCATATGCATTAATGAGACTTCAGTCGGTGTTTAATCAGAATGTAATTAATTACTACATGGTACCATATTGCTCTGGAAGAAGCAAGCCTGGAGAGGAGAACCGATCCTAACGTCGAAAAGCAACGTGTTCAATAAATTACAATACATATGTTGGAAATATTCCAAGAAGTTAACAAATTAAGATGTCATAAACCATCGTCAGGACCCCATAAAATAATCACATGTTCTAGACTTAAATTCTAAAGAACGAAGACGAATTTGATATTTAAACACGGGAGGGAGGTTATCAGACTGAATGTTAAAAGAAATAAGACATGCCGTTGTGGTTTGTTTTGAAATGACTTAGGATACCTTCCAGTGGCTGGAGGAATTGCAGAGTGGACTGTAACTTCGAATTTCGTGTAAGACAAGTGATGTTTTTACCATTTGAAAGATTTTCAGTTTTTTTAAAGGACTATGCTCATGGATGTCTAAGTATCTAGCATGAAGCCTTCATGCGATGGGCATGTTGAAACAATTATGTGAAGTTTGTACAGCATAAGTCCTAATGGTGTAAAAAAATGCTGTGAAACTAGAGAATGGAACGAAAAGCGAGTCCAAGTTTCATCTTCAATTTGAATTCGTTACAAAAATTTTGCCCGCACATGATCTTACATGAAAGTATAGCGTGCCCTTAATCAAACATAGTTTTCAGTTGATAATTAAATTCATATTGTGCTGTCACTTAATGCGTCAATTTAATTATGCTCATAATACTTGTATGTTCACAACAAGGGATCACAACGACGGCATAGCCTACTTGGACTGCTCATGCACTCGGGGCATGGACGTATATCTACGATGCCCTGTGTATGTTTTGTCGTGTGTAAGTAGGGACCTTTCGGAAAGCCGATACCTTATCTTAGAGGTCTACCGTAAGGTTCATAGCTTCAGACCGTGACCTTCAAAAGCTAGGACTAAATGAATCATATTTCAGAATTCGGCCCGTACAGCACAGTGAGCACCTTACTTATCGATTATAATAAATAATCAGTTAATGTAGCATAGAGAAATAATCGCTGTTCTGAGATCTATACAAAGCACACGAATGTATCCGTGGTAAAAATATAGATTTTCTGGAAGCTAAATTTGGTGTTAAATAGAATAAACACTTAGCCCTAAAGGGTTAAATCTGGACTCCAACAGACCAGATGGAAGGTCTGATAACTACAGCTGAAGATGAAAAGGAATAAGAATTTCTTTGTTTATGTTATTGATTTTTAGGCTAATGACATCAGTTTACTGTGTGACTTGCTGTCCTCACGCGATCAAAGCTGCTGAAGCAGGCTTATTATCCTTGCTTTTATCATTCTTATTAGCCCCAACTGGCATTGTAGCTTGTTCCTTGGTGGCAGTGCAAAACTGTAACATGTTAACAAAGTATTACCTGCCGGATCGATTACAAAACCTCTCTCTGCACAGGTTTTGCCTTCTCGTTTCTGTGCTTAGTCTCTGAAACTTCCTATACCGTTCCGAAAGCGTAGAACATCCCATTGCTACGCACACACTTGCAGTGCAATTTAATTTATAAAATAAAAAGTATCAGAGTTTAAACGTGTAATTACCAGACGGTATCAGCGGCGACAGATATTAGAAAAATATTTGACGTCACATATCGCGCTATTATATGCAAAGTTTAACGATAATTAAGAACAATTCAGTGTTCATTGTTGCGGTGTATTAAATTAGGTCTATCTGTGAAAGTTTAAATTACCCTGCTATTTTTACGTTATTTTTTTAACTTCATTACATGTATGTCTAGTAGAATACGCTAAGACGCCTGACCATTATATGTGGAGTTAGTTACAAGAATTAAGACAGTAAGAGCCTATCGGTGACACAGAGATTAGAAGATGTTATTGTTGTAATATTGCTTAGGTACATATTTAATAATTTCCACGGACTATCAGTTACTTGGGGGTATGTATACACAATGAGATATCGCACTGAACGGAAAAATTAACCACAATGAGATACCGAACTTTCGAAGCTGAATTTATTGAACGGAATTACTTTAATTCAGTTAAAATGTAAATTTAAAAATGAACGAGACTGCACAATTACTTCCTGTGTGCAACGTGTTTGTTGCCAACTGATATTTACGCCTACTCAGTTTTCGAAGGAGTTCCTTATCCAGTCTTCATCCATATAACCTGTTGTCTGAAAATACATCTTACGAAATACGTTCAGATTAAAAAGTTTCGGAAGTTGCCAGTAAATGTGGTTGGTCGCAGGTGATGACATGGCGGTATGCATGAAACCCCGGGAGTACACCACGTATTGCGCAAGGGAGCTGGTGTTCTGTGGCAAATGGGAATCGTGGGACATGGTTATACCAAGGCGTTTCAGGTGCAGATCGTTTCAAACAGCACCAGCAATGTCATTCATGAGCCAGGCGTCGTCATAAGCGAAAAGCGATATTTAGAAACGCCCGAGTTCTTATCGTCATCAAGAAAATGCGTCCCGGAAAGCCCGCGAGTTGTGTGACGAAAACGACCGTCCTCTTGTAGCCTGCGCTCTCGGAACACATTGCCAGGCACTCGCTGGAAGGTGCTGCCGGAACATTGCTTTTCACAGCCCAGACCTTTCAAGATGCAATTTCCATGTGTTCGGCCACCTAAACAGAACTCCGAGAGGTCTAACTTGCGGGTTTGTCGAAGACGTGTCGGTCGCAAAATTTCGCTGCTTCCAATATAATGTGTTGCAGTGTGTCTGGATTTTCAATACCTCTCTTCATACTCAGTCAAAAATGCATGCTCTTTGACATGTGTTTTCTTGTAAATAATTTATCAAATTTTACATTTAGGCCTATATAAGAATAGCGATATTTAGAAGAAATATTTGGGTTTTCTTAACGCGGACGGGGATGCAATTTTCTATTTCTTTAAAAAGAGAATAAAAAATCATTATCAAAGTAAGTGACAACAAAGTAGAGAAAATTACATACAAACACTTGAAAATGTAAACAGACGTTAAAGAAGAGGCTTGTAGATTGAAATAATGTGGAACAAAACTGAATTTACGAAAATGAAATTTAGCTTCGTCTGAGATATGACTTTCTTTAGTGTGGTACAAATTTATACCACCGCGTCTGAGATATATGTTGTCTTCGTCTCTAGGGTTGCTTACTGTGAATATAGTGGTAGTAGTGTTCTCCGAAACGTCGGTAAATTTCTGCTAGGCTACACGTCGTCACATTCCAAAAAACAGTAATCTTCTTAGTCCACGCCGTCATTCCTTAAATTTTGCAAAGTTATAAACGGCACTCTGATGGAAACGAGATGTTACAGCATAGAGCCTGAATAATCTTCCGCACGAACATACAGTCCGTAATGATTTATTGATGGATTTAGTAACGTCAGTTAAAAAATACTGTTGGTGTCAAAAACATTATTACACACTTCCCTGCAGACAATTGTTGCCACAGAAACATGTCTGACTGGGTTACTAATATTGAGTCGGAGACGAACGTCAGACAGGACAGTTTGTAAAGGAAACCAGGAGGGATTAGAGTTTGATGGAACACATCATCTTCTGGTTTACGCTGATGATGTGGAAACATTGTGCACAAACGTAATATAAGGGAGATTCAAAAACTCGTTCAAGCCCCAGAATACTGTTTCTTACGACGCTGACACTAGTACAGTTGTTTAATGAAATTTTTCGCTTTTATGGAACATGGATGTGCATTACGGTGCTCACATCAGCCACCACTGGAGTCTGTCAAGACGCAGTTGAAGCCGTTGTGCGGGTTCACAAAATATTTCCTTACATTCAACTGTCATATCATCCTGAAGTAAACTATATTCTATCTTCAAACTGGTCATAGGCTGTAAATACTTAAGTCCTCCCTATAGGACTTAAAATGGCGCTGTTATCTCTAAAGCAATCTTACGTGGCACTAGTCAGTGAGTGTTGTGTGTAACTCAGCAGAATTTTAACGTCCCCGTTAATCTCTCTCGTCCTATTTCTTTCCATCCAGCAAACCAAGGCTGCATTTATTGCAGCAGTTGAATGCTGGTGGCACTGGACTCTCCTTTTTTCCCCCAACCTGTCCACACGGTAACATGGTTCACCTCCCACGTTGCAGATAACAATCGATTATTACTCTCACTACTCCATTCTCTACCTGTGCCTAATCGATCCAGTCCGCAATTTCCCCCCTCACAAACAATTTCATAATGCGGCTTTCATAATTTGAAAAGATTAATCGGAAAAGGGAATATATCAGCTTTTCCGGTATTAAACATTCTCCTTATTCCAAGTATAGAATTAAATTTTTATTATATATATATTTAAACAGAAATCAGAAATCCTCAAATCATTACTAACATTTTGCAACGTGGGCATGTAGAGGGGCCAGGATAGCTTAGACGGTACAGCGACTCGCTCCTGGTTGGAAGATTAAGAGTTCGAACCCCGGTGGGCGCTAGGTCTTAACTCTTTTCTACACCCGTTCAGACAGGCCGTGAGACCCACCAAAACCCTTAAACGATGGATTCCTTGTCTTTATACCAGGTGTAAGTGGGCCGGAGTGTGGTGTTGACTACCATCCCGTCTAGCATCGAGACAGAGTTGTGGTAGGGCTGCAATTGTACTTTATGTCAGTGCGTGAAATGACATGCAGCATGGCGAGCTTGATATTTATCTGCGGACATGTATACACCTCTCAATGCCAATCGAGAATGTTGTTGATGGCCTGAGATATACATTCTTTTTGTCGTTATACGTGACAACCTCACGGCATGTCTGTGTTACATAACAATTTCTGTTCTGCTTTTCCTCCGCTTTTTCTCCTCTTACGTGCGACAAACCGCAGTCTATGTACTGCGTAAAGCAAAGTATCGTTGTGAGGAAGAAAAGTGTCACAAATCCGAATATGCAATTTGTGAGTTTTGTAAAGGAGTAGGCTAGTAAAAATTGTCAAAAGTTAACTTGTTTTAACAGGAAAAGTGTCACAGCTATTATTAGATTCAACCTGAGGACGCCCTAGTGTTACTCTTCTTGTGAGCGGAATGATGACCGTGTGATTGGCAAAGAGTGACACGTATCGGGGTTGTGTGTTTGGAGTTGTGTCACTTTTCGTCCGGACTATCGGTATGTCCACGTATTTTTCTTTCTCTTGCAATCGCTTGTTGCATAAAGCTATCAAAACGCGGCTGTACGGCAGTAAATAATATACTGAATGTGATGTTACATGATTTCGGATATACAGTTTAAGTTTTTAATGAAAAGCAAGAATGATGTGTTGTTGGATTCTTGCAGTACTTATTTATGATTTTAGAGAGTATAATATAAAGATATGCTAGCAGAAGATAGTGAATGCTATAATAAATAACATTTATATTATTTCCATCACGTTTTTGGTTTGATGACTGTAATAACATTGAAACAGTACAGTCGTGAACTGCGACAGTGTGCACATTTGGTCTGTTATTTTATACCATACAGTGTCGCTTCCCCGTATTAACCATAAAAATGTCGTATTCTTTTCCTGCACTCATCTCCCCCTCTGTCCGAATATCACTAAAAATACACACGCGGTTACTAAATTTATTAGTTTGCGTGTATTTGAACTGAATATGACCTTGGCATCTTTCTCTTCATTGGCAATAACAGACTCTTTCTTTGTAGATGAAATTATGTTTTTATAACTGCACTGAAGTCTGAACAAGTACCCTGATTGCAACGAAGAACATTCGGATAATCATAATAAATTTCTATAGTAAAGCCAACAAGATGCACCAATGTATCAAATTTATTTTATTTTGGAATGACACTCTACATGTTTCGGACGGTCTTTCCGTCCATCATCGGGAGTTCAAGACTGTACATACTGCAACAGGCATATGTCAAACAGATACTGCTTGCTAGCAAGCAGTCAGCATTATCTGTTTGACATATGCCTGTTGCAGTATGTACAGTCTTGAACTCCCGATGATGGACGGAAAGACCGTCCGAAACATGTAAAGTATTATTCCAAAATAAAATAAATTTTATACATCGGTGCATCTTGTTGGTTTTGCTATAGAAATAATATTATTATCACGGCTTTATGAACGTCAAACCATAATCAACTTATGTACCAGATTCAGCTGTGTATAATTATATTAACCTTTCATGAAGCACGACTGAAGAGTTTGGTGTGCCAGTGTGACTGCATTTATTGTGTCAGTGTGACTGCATTTATTTTACCGGTGTGACTGCATTTACTGTATCTGTGTGACTGCATTTATTTTGCCAATGTGACTGTATTTACTGTGTCAGTGAGACTGTGTATTGTACCTGTGTGACTGCATTTATTTTGCCAATGTGACTGTATTTACTGTGTCAGTGAGACT
>Ga0136643_10001317_pt1 | contig 29935 bp, 20 predicted proteins | sample TergutLab28metaG_FD_96883 | JGI IMG/M metagenome (GOLD analysis project Ga0136643, IMG submission 96883) | Labiotermes labralis P1 segment gut microbial communities from Petit-Saut dam, French Guiana - Lab288 P1 (version 3) (version 3) | ecosystem: Host-associated > Arthropoda: Insects >... | reverse complement strand
TACGGTGGGCAAGCCTTGGACAAAAAAACACCCCTGCTTCGCTCAATGCAAACCCTTAACGAGCAAGCCTTGCGTATTGTACAGCTTTTTGGAAACACCCAAGCAACAAGCGTTGTGCCAATGGCAGGCCCTGAACAAGAGTATTTTTTAATAGATAAAGAAGTATATTTGCGCCGTCCGGACCTTATTAGTTGTGGACGTACGCTTTTTGGTGCAAAGCCCCCAAAGGGGCAAGAGTTAAACGACCATTATTACGGGAGTATAAAAACCCGTGTTTCTGCATTCATGCGAGAGCTGGATGAAGAGCTTTGGAAACTTGGTGTATACGCTAAAACAAAGCACAATGAGGGTGCGCCAGCCCAACACGAGTTGGCTATTGTATACACAACCACAAACATGGCTTGTGACCACAACCAAATAACCATGGATTTAATGAAATCTCTTGCCGGCAAGCATGATTTGGTATGCTTGATGCATGAAAAACCTTTTGCTGGGGTTAATGGCAGCGGTAAGCACAACAACTGGTCTTTGGCTACTGATAAGGGTGAAAATTTGCTAAAACCGGGTAAAACTCCTCACGAAAATGCTCAATTTTTGCTATTTTTGGTTGCGGTTATTGCTGCTGTTGATAAATATCAAGACCTTATACGGGTTTCTGCTGCCTCTGCTGGCAATGACCACCGCCTTGGCGGGCATGAAGCCCCGCCGGCTATCGTGTCTATGTACCTTGGTGATGAATTAACCGATATTTTAGAGTCTATTGAAGCTGGAACAAATTACAAAAATGTTGCAAGGCAGGATGTGCAAATAGGAGTTACCGCCCTACCCGACTTTCCGCAGGATTCTACCGACAGAAACCGCACATCGCCATTTGCTTTTACGGGCAATAAGTTTGAATTTCGTATGAGCGGCTCTTCTTTTTCGCTGTCTGGTTTTAACATTGTGCTTAATACTGCCGTTGCTGAGGTGTTAGGCGACTTTGCTGATGAACTTGAACCTCATATGCGCGGGGATGATTTTAGGTTACACTTACAAAAATTGATACAACGCACTTTTAGCGAGCATAAGCGAATAATTTTTTCGGGCAATAATTATTCGCAAGAATGGGTGGAAGAAGCCGCAAAGCGTGGACTCTCGAATTTTTCCAATTCCATTAGTGCTTTTGAGCAGTATTTCACCCCGCTAAACACAGAACTTTTTGCCAAACACGGCATTTTCACTCCGCAAGAACTAGAATCCCGATATGAAATTTTGTTGGAGATTTATTCTAAAACTGTTATGATAGAGGCGCACACAATGCTTGATATGGTGCGAAAATCTATTATGCCATCGTGTCTTAAATACCAGCAAAGACTATCAAAGCTATTGCTGCAAAAACGCCAGCTTGATATGGGTTTGGACTGCACTTTGGAAACAAAGCTATTAAACGAGATGTCGCAGGGCTGTGCAAACTTGATGGCAAAAACCGATGCCCTTGAAGCGGTTTTACAAACAGCAGAACAAAATAAAGATTTATTAGAGCAAGCGTGGATTTTTCAGCGTGATGTGGTATCCGCCATGGAACAGCTTCGCAATGTTGTAGATAAATTAGAAAATGTGTGTGCAAAAGAATATTGGCCAATGCCTACATACAGCGAATTATTGTATAGCGTGAACTAATATGACACCACATCAAACCCTTAAAAAATACTTTGGATACGATGATTTTCGCTACGGTCAACAAGAATTGATAGATGCTATTTTGGGCAGGCGTGATGCTTTGGGTATCATGCCTACTGGTGCTGGCAAGTCCATTTGTTTTCAAGTGCCAGCAATAATGCTAGATGGAATTACAATTGTTGTTTCGCCCCTTATTTCCCTTATGAAAGACCAAGTTCATGCCCTTAACCAAGCAGGCATAACTGCCGCTTTTATTAACTCATCTTTAACTGAAGGTCAAATATCCAAAGCACTGCAAAATGCTGCAAATAATTTATACAAACTAATTTATGTTGCCCCTGAACGTTTGGTTAGTTATAACTTTTTACGGTTTGCACAATCTAGCAACATACCTTTGGTTGTGGTGGATGAAGCCCATTGCATTTCACAATGGGGCAACGACTTTCGCCCGAGCTATCTCAGTATTGCAGATTTTGTATCGAGCTTGCAGAAACGTCCTACCGTTGCTGCTTTTACCGCAACGGCGACCCCGAAAGTCAAAGAAGATATTATAGAAAAGTTGAACTTAAAAACCCCTTTGGTGCTTGTTTCTGGCTTCGACCGTCCAAATTTGAATTTTTCTGCAACAGGACAAAGCGGAAAAGCCCGTATTTTATTAGATTTTTTGTCAACTCGACCAAAGGATGCTGTAGGAATAGTGTATTGTTCCACCCGCAAACAAGTGGAGTCTTTGGAGTTTGAGCTAAACAGCAAAGGATATAGGGCATCCCGATACCACGCAGGTTTAAGCGATGATGAAAGACGAAACAACCAAGACGACTTTATCCACGACCGCATGAATATAATGGTAGCAACAAATGCATTTGGTATGGGTATTGATAAATCTAATGTGTCTTTTGTGGTGCATTATAATATGCCAAAAGATATAGAAAGCTATTATCAGGAAGCAGGGCGTGCAGGGCGTGATGGTCAGCCTGCCGATTGCTTGCTTTTGTATAGCAAAAAAGATTTTAACACTCAGATGTATTTTATCTTTGAAAATGATGATGAAAGTAAAACCCAGCTAGACCCTGTTGTTGAGCAAGAAAACAGAGAGCGTAACTTAAAACGCCTTAAAGAAATGTGGTCATTTTGTGAGTCTACCGAATGTTTACGCAACCACATTTTGCGATATTTCGGGGAAGTAAATCCTCCTAGTTTTTGTGGTAATTGCAGTAATTGCGGTGCAGAATTTGAAGAAATTGACGTTACTATCGAAGCGCAAAAAATCATCTCGTGCATTGTACGTATGAAAGAGCGTTTTGGAGCAGGAATGGTTATAGATGTGCTCAAGGGAGCAAAAAACTCACGATTGCGCCAACTTAAACTTAACCAATTATCGACATACGGTATCAGTAAATTGTCTAGCGAAAAATTATCCGACATTATAAGTGTTTTGATTCGTTTGGGTTATATATTTAAAACTGACGAAAAATACCCTATATTAAGACTTGATAAAAATTGGCGCACGATACTCGATGATGATACAAAAATAACCATGCGGGTCAAAAAAGAGTTGGTTGCTTTGCCGCAAAAATCACACACTTCAAAAGTTTACAATGACGAGCTTTTTAACGCCCTTAAAGCCTTGCGCTTAAAAATTGCAAATAAAAATAATATACCAGCCTTTGTTGTATTTTCTGACGCTACACTTATAGATATGTGCCGAAAAACCCCAAAAAATCTTGATGAATTTTTAAATGTTAATGGCGTTGGTCAAGTAAAAGCGGCACAATATGGCGATGCATTTTTGCAAATAATATCAGATTTTGGACATAATGATATAGAGGTGTCGCAAAATGTTTAACTTTAACAATACTTATACAAAGCTCCCCGGGATGTTTTATTCCCGCCAGCAACCAGCACAAAATCCTTTGGCTGGCATGGTTTATTTTAACGAAATATTGGCAAATAAGCTCAGAATCGACATCAACTTGCAAAATAGCCCTAAAATTTTTTCGGGGGACGAACTTCCAAAGAATGCTGCCCCTATTTCGCAGGCATATGCAGGCTTTCAATATGGTAGATTTAATGTGTTGGGTGATGGGCGTGCTGTAATTTTGGGTGAACACATTACACCTAATGGAGAACGTTTTGACATTCAGCTCAAAGGTTCTGGGCGTACTCATTATTCCCGTGGCGGCGACGGGCTTGCCGCACTTGCTCCAATGCTTCGTGAGGTTTTGATTAGTGAATTTTTAGCGGCTGTCAACATCCCGACAACCCGTTCTTTGGCGGTCGTTACAACAGGCAAGGATGTGGTGCGAGAGCGTGTTTTGCAAGGGGCTGTGCTAACCCGCATTGCATCAAGTCATATACGTGTTGGCACTTTTGACTTTGCTCGGCTAATGGGTAGCGCGGATGATGTTAAAGCCTTGGCTGACTATGTGATTTGGAGGCACTTTCCTCATATTGAAACTTATAATGATAATCATCGATACTTGTTGCTATTACGTGAAGCGGCAGACTTACAAGCAAAGCTAATAGCACAATGGATGAATATAGGCTTTGTCCATGGTGTTATGAATACAGATAATATGTCTATATGCGGCGAAACAATCGACCTTGGACCTTGTGCCTTTATGGATGCTTATGACCCTGAAACTGTATTTAGCTCCATAGACCAACATGGACGATATTCATATAAAAACCAGCCTGCGATTGGCGGTTGGAATTTGGCACGTTTTTCAGAATCTTTACTGCCGCTTTTATCCAAAGATAAGGCGGAGGCTGTGAAACTTGCAGAAATTGAAATTAATCTTTATGCAACAAAATTTGATGAATATTGGTTAGACGAAATGCGCGGCAAAATGGGGTTTGTTGGCGAGGATTCGCTAGATGCTCAATTAGCGCGGGACTTGCTAGAAATTATGCACTTTAATAAATTAGATTTTACTAACACATTTAACACATTTGCGAATAGCGAATCGGGTAACTGTAATTCCCCCCTGCAAGAATGGCTCTCTAATTGGGAAGCTCGCCTTAAACGCCATGGTCAAAATGTTGGAGATGCTCAAAAAAATATTCGCCAACATAACCCTGCCGTTATCCCTCGTAACCACTTTGTGCAAGCCTCCCTTGATGCTGCTGAAAATGGCGATTTTAAACCCTTCAGCGAACTTTTATATGCCCTATGTAACCCATATACGTTTAATGGAAAATTCTCAACATCCTCCTCAGAAAAGTATGTGACATTTTGCGGAACATAAACGACAATGGTGCATAACCCAGCTTGGAACGCTTTTGAACATCAAAATGCCTCAATTTGCGTTTAAAAGTGATGCAAGTGGTTGGCTATGCGCCATTGTCAGCTGAATACTTCAAACCGAAATATGCGCAAAAACAAGCGGCATTGTAAAAGATGTCGCTTCTTTAATTTGCAATTTTCTATATGCATTTTTTACAGAGGTATAATCTAAATTATATATGTACCCTAATTCCCAGCTTGTGTACGTAAGCGGACTTCCTAGCTCAATTTCTTTTTTAAGCATTTTACAAAGTTTGCTGCTGCCGTTTGACATAACTTGTAGAAAAGCACTTTTATCTAAATGCTTAATACCAATTCGGTTCAATAATGACGAAATTTCACTTTCGTTAATAGACAACAAATCTGCTACACAATGTACATCAAATGGGGGCTTTGCAGACTTTAAAAAAACGTCAATCGCTTCAATGTTCGGTACAATGTTTTGTTCGTACTCTTCTAAAAATGACCTCATAATTTTTGCTTCCTTCATATCTTCCTCCGATTTATTTTTTATATATTATATCATCAAATATAATATTTTTTAACATGTAATTACTGCCAAAAGAGTTGTATAATTAGAAAATCCACACCTCGATAGGTGTGGATTTTCTAATTATGGCGGCAGGAGACACGTTTAAGTTTCAAATTCTTTTATTACTTCTAATAAATTAGCCAAAAATTGTGGTGTTTCAGATATAATATATGGTGCATTTAAGTTATGCCCAGCATCCTCCAAGTCGCTTGCAATTTTTGAAAGCTCGGATTTCCCAACAATGAACAAGGCACTTTTTAAACAGTGAACTTGCGTTGTGTACGACTTAAAGTCTTTGGGGCAACTTAATTCTTGCTGCTTTAAAAGAGGTTCTAATATAGAAATTGCCTTTTTAGCATCACGTAAAAAAGCTGATTTCAAATCAAACTTGCCTTCCCCATAGAATTCCGTGTAGTCGTCTTCTTCGAAGTCATGTGTAATTTCAGCGGCATTGTGTGAATGTTTATCTTTTATAAGTTCTAAAAGATATTTATTTAATTGTTGCAAGTCAAGCGGCTTTGAAAGAAAGCCCGAAAAACCATTTTTCATAAATATTTCATCTGAGCCGCTAATTGCGTTGGCGGTTAACGCGACAATGGGTTTATCGTATCCCATATCACGTATTATTTTTGTAGTTTCAATTCCATCCATTTCGGGCATCATATGGTCCATAAATATAATGTCGTACACTTTTCCTGCCTCAATTTTTGTGATGGCATCAAATCCGCTTTCTGCGGTTTCAATAGCGACCTTATAGGGTTTTAACGCTTCTTCTGCCACATACAAGTTAGTTTCTACGTCATCCACAACAAGCACACTGCCGTATGGCATGGGTTCGCATTCTAATTTGGGAATTTCGGTTATGCTTCTTTGTGTATGCTTAAGATTTTGCAGGCTTAAAATGGCTTCGGCATCCAAAACGCCTTCGCCTTCCTTCTTTTGAGGTAGTAAAATAGTGAAAGTGCTTCCTTTGCCGTAAACGCTTTCAACGTAAATATCTCCGCCCATCATATTGACAAGTTGACGCACAATAGCCAAGCCAAGACCACTACCCTCAATCTTGCTATTGGTTTCTAGATTAAAGCGGGCAAATTCACCAAACAAACTGTCGGTTTGCTCTTTTGTCATTCCTTGACCGGTGTCGCTTACAGTAATAATCAACATTATGTTGTCGGTTTCATCGCTGTTTTTTATACCGAATGACAAATTCACTCTACCTTCTTTTGTATATTTAAAAGCGTTAGAGAGAATATTTGTTAAAACTTGCTTTAAACGAAGCTCGTCACCTATTAGATAGACGGGCATTTTTTCATCTACAGTTAAATTAAATTCAATTGGTTTATTACCGATATACATAAAGTTTAACTGCGCAGTGTCTACAATCATGCTTGCCGTTTCGTAAACAGTTGGTATTATTTCCATTTTACCTGCTTCTACTTTGGAGAGGTCAAGGATGTCATTAATGATTGAAAGTAGCATTTTAGAAGAGCTATGAATGCGTAAAAAAGCCTCTTCGGTCTTTGGGGGGTGAATATTCTTTTGAAGTTGTATTTCTGTGATACCTAATACAGAATTCATAGGTGTTCGTATTTCATGACTCATTCTAGATAAAAAATCACTTTTAGCCTTACTCGCTTCTTCAGCAGAAGCAAGTGCACTTAATACATCCGTTATATCATTAAATGCCATTATTTTACTATATATGTCACCGCGCTTGTTCGTCAATATTTTTAGCAATGTATCGTAAGTCTTTACTATCGAATGAACTTCGACAGATACGGCAACATCAACAAAGTCTTTTTCAAAAAAGGAAGTATCTGGATGGTTTTTATCTACAAAAAATAAATCAGCAGCATTTTTACCGATAGAGTCTTCACCCCAAATGCTTACTGCATTATCGTTTAAGTGAATAATGAAATTTTCGTGGTCAAGTATTAAAATAGGCATGGGTATAGATTTAAACATGTCTTCTGAAACATTTTTTACACTAATACTCATACTGCTATGCGCGCTCATAATAGCCGCCAGTTGCAAAGAAACCAACAAAACTAAAATAGATGCAATAGGGATAGCAACAAAGCCAAAAAACACAGGTGCAACATATTCTGTAAAAAATCCTATTGGTGCAATTATAAATGTGCATAAATTAAACCATAATAATTGATTTTTTTCATGTCGGGTTCTAGCAGCGCGCCACCAACTTAAATGCAAAAACGCCATTAATAGAAAATTTATAATAAAATATACAACAATAATGCTAAACATTGGGTTGCTACCATAAGAAAATGAAAACCCAAACTGGCTTTGGATAAAAACTACATCTCCTGATGTAATGCATAAAACAGACAAAATAATTGACCCTACATATAAAAGTAGCGTCCACGATTTATTGATAAGTTTGAAATCTGTTACATAAACCAAAAAACTAATCCAGCTAGGGAAAAATAAACTGCCTGCAAAAAAACCAATATTCCAAAAAAATCTTGCGGTTTCTTCGCTGTTAGAAATAAGCATTAATGCATACGACAAGCTCCAAATTGAAAGCCAAACTATTGCAACCATATATGTTCTGCGTGCTTTTGCTTAACTATCGGCTATTAAAGTATAAATACCCAGCAGTAAAAAAGAAATACTGGTGATTATGAATAGAATCGAAAGAAGATATTGCCAACCTATGCTTGGAGCCATATGGGCACATCCTTTGCTCAATATTATTTGCTAATTTATTCTTGCCATCATAACAGCCTATGAACAAATTTGGTTTATTATAATTATATAAGAAATCACCATGTTTGTCAAGTCTTTTGTGGTATAGCGACTATCTAGTTACCCTTAAATAATAAGCGTGTCGAATTTGTCACGACACGCTTATTATTTATTAATCTGACATCAAATAAAACTCTTAAAATCGAATGTATTTAGCAAAAACTATCATCCCCAGCAAGCGAATCGACATAAATTTTCATTTCCTCTTTGCTGTTAATTGTGTGAGTGCGGTTTATAATCATTTTTTGCGCTGCTTCTGGTAAGGAATAAAAATAATCCTTTGCTCTCTCATTTTGTGCAAGGGCAAAATCAAGACCCATAGGTATATCTGGTTCGTATATTTTGTTTTTGTCTAATTTCATAATGCTAATACCTCCCTATTGTTATACTAATTCCGATTAAAATCCTGTTTTATTTCTGTGGCTAAAACCGACCCAAACAACAGATTTTAATCTAGAAGCAGTATTAAAGCCCTAAAATTCCGGCAATACAACTTTAATTTCTTGCTCCGTACCAAGACGCAAGAATGCCCTTGCTACCTTTTCAAGGGATGTTTTAAGGTCATGTCTTTCTGCAGAGCCTGCTGTGTAAATTGGTATGGAAGAAAAATACTCACCCTGTATATAAATGCGCCCTTCCCCTATTTGTATATTTGCCTCAATGGGAGCTGGCAAGGCCTCGGGGAAAAAGGGGATGACAGAAATGTCTTCGCCGTCTTTTCTTACAGCCATTTCAAGTTCGCCGTTATAAAACAATCCTATTTGCGGTGTGCGTGTTCGAGTAATTTGGAGTATACCTGCCGCGTCACCTTGATTGACAATTTGCTGAATTTCAAAGTTTTCAAATCCATAATTAAGCAGCTGCTTGGTGTCTATCCATTTTTGTTCACGCCCCTTGTCGCCCCAGCCGCTGGCAAGTACCACTGAAATTAAATGCATACCGTCTTTTTGCGCCACACCAACAAAACAATGACCTGCTTTGTTGGTAAAACCGGTTTTCACGCCATACGCACCGCCAAATTCATTGAGCAGACGATTTTTATTAACGATGCTGTATGTTCGCTTATTGCTGACGGCGTTGTAATTTGAGGTATTAATAATTTCAACAAATTTTGGGTTCTGTAAAGCATACGCCGCAATGATAGCCATGTCATGAGGCGTGCTGTAATGACCTTCGGCATCTAGTCCGCTTGGGGTTTTAAAAGATGTGTTAATCGCGCCAAGTTCATGAGCTTTTGTGGTCATCGCTGCACAAAAATCCTCTACCGTGCCGCCAATATGTTCTGCGATAGCCACGGCAGCATCGTTAGATGATTGCAACATGAGAGCATATAGAAGCACATCAAGCCTTATTTCTTCGCCTGCGTCCAAAAACATCTTGACTTTTGGTGCAGATGCTGCACGCTTACTAACGGTTACAATCTCATCTAATGAAGAAGCCTTCTCCAAAGTGATGATTGCCGTCATTATTTTTGTTGTGCTCGCCATGGACATTTGTTCATCTTTATTTTTGCTCCACAAAACCCGCCCGCTGCCACTTTCCACAAGCACAGCACCCGTTGCTTCCACTTTTGGTTCTGCAATTTGCTCTGCCCAAGCGATTGTTGCGCCAACGAAAAACACCATCGCAACAACTGATAAATACATTACAAGTCTTTTCATAAATCCCATCTCCAAAACTTTTTTAATATTTTGCGCAAAAAAATAAAAAATAATCTTGACAATCTTATTCCATCCTGTTATAATCCATAAAGTGTCTTTGGTGGGTAATGTTTTCGTAATTCTGACGAAAGAATAGACCATCTCATTAATGAGGGCAATTAGCGCAGCTGGTAGCGCACATCCTTGACGTGGATGGGGTCAGGAGTTCGAGTCTCTTATTGCCCATTGTAATGGTAAAATTTTAGCCTAAAACAAAGAGAAAAACCGTTACACTATCAGGAGGATTAGCGAAGTGGCCATAACGCGGTGGTCTTGAAAACCATTTGGGGGCAACCCCACGGGGGTTCGAATCCCTCATCCTCCGTTTTAACCCCTTATGAGCGAGCATTGCTCGCTCAATTTTTTGGAGATGTACTCAAGTGGCTTAAGAGGCTCGCCTGGAAAGCGGGTAGGTCGTGAAAGCGGCGCGGGAGTTCAAATCTCCCCATCTCCGTATAAAACGATTATAAATTTAAAACAGCGACCAGTATTCGGTCGCTGTTTTAAATTTATTTTACATCACCGCCATGGAATGCCAGTTCATAAACTTTATCGCCTTTGTAAAATATTTCCTCTACCCCTGAAAACCAATGGAAGTTGCCTTGGAAATTACATTTATAGATGTAATCATCATTAGCATAATGAAGCGGTCCTCGGAAAGGATACTCTTCTGGCACAAGCAGCAGAGCTTCATTCAGAAATTTATAAATTGAAAAATCTTCAAATAAAAGCCTGCCGATATAATTCATCGACCAAAAGGGAATGTCATTTTTCCACAAGGCTTCTTGTCCTGAAAAACTTGCTCCACCTAAAAATGTATCGATGTATTTTAGGTTTCCCTCGACATATTGTATATCGTTTGAATTTGGTCTTGAAGTTTCAAATTTTGTTCTATCGGCAGCAAAGATAGCTTTTTTGGCTCTAACCAAAAAACCAGCAATATTTTCACCCATTATTGTCACCTTTTTCTTTCCATTGCCCCCAACTTCCTTTTGATGTAGGCTCAACCGTAAAATATTCATAACCAATGGTTAAAGCAGGGGGCGCAAGAGCAACAAGGTCCTCTAAATTGTTGCTTTCGCCATCGGTCTTCATTTTCTTTGGTTTTATCACATTGTGTACCTTACAAACAAAAATGCTGCTGTCCTCCTCTAATGCTATATGTCTTGTGACTTCGAGCTCATAAATTAGAGGGCTGTCTGTTAAAATGGGTATATCAAGCACTTCACCACGCCCAACATTTATTTCGATATTCATTTTATTAGCATTGTACCCGCTGTTGTTTCCAAAATAGTCTGCAAGAGGTATCATGGCTTCACTTACAAGATTTGCAGAAAACTTACCTTCGGCAAGGATTCGGTCTTTTGTAAGTTTATTTTCTCCGATACAAACCATGATGCTGTCTTCTCCATTCCAACAACCAGTAATCCATGTAAAAAGTGCAAAATTAGGGCTTTTGTCCTCTTTATTTGTTCCGTACAAAAACATTGCTTTTGGATGCATTTTATATCCCCTCTTTCTCAAAATTTTCCAATATTCTGCGTAATTTGTTTTCAAATTCTGAAATCTCTGTCTCTGTAAAGCCGTCGTAAAAAATTTCATTCATGTCATCGGACAATTTGTTGTATTTTTCACGATATTTTTTTGCTTCTTCTGTTATGCAAATAAATACCTGCCTTCGATTGTTTTTGTCGGGTATACGTTTAAGAAGTCCTGATGCTTCCATGCGGTCAAGCATACTTGTAAGTGTCGTTTTTGCCAATGATGTAAGGCGGGCAATGTCTGTAATCGTCAATTTTTCATGCTCCCATAGCACGTATAATATTCTGCCTTGCGCACCATTAAAAGCGTCTACGCCACACTCTTTAAGTAGTCGCTCCCATGTTCGGCCGCTGAGCCGCCCTATTTGCGACATAAGAAATCCGCCGTATTTTTTCGTAATAATCACCTCCATCTATATAAAATTATACTATATAGAATTATATTTGTCAACATCAAATTCTTCTTGCAAGCAGTGGCATAATGTGGTAAGATTAATAAGTTAAATATTTTGTTAGGAGAGTGCATTATGCGTCATTTATGCGGTTCGTTTAATAAAGCCATTATTTCAAGGATTATCATATTATTTACCCTTTCGTGTGTGTTGATTTTTGTCTCCTCTTGTTCAAATCGGGGCGAGGAGCATATACCAGAAGACCCGCCCGAGATTACTGAATATGAAGAAAATGAGAAAGACGAGGATGAGGAAGAAGAACCGATTGGCCCTTTGGGAATGTTGACGGGTTTGCCTATTTACGAGGGATATGTCAATCGCAGACCGCTTGCAGTTGTGGTGAACAACGATTTTGCCGCCCTTCCCCAAAGCGGATTGATTGACGCTGATATTATTTATGAGGTGCTTATTGAAGGGGCTGCCACACGCCTTTTGGCTGTTTTTCACACGCAAATGCCAGAGCGTGTTGGTCCAATACGCTCTACCCGATATTATTTTGCGGACATGGCTCTCAATCATGATTCAATTTTTATTCATCACGGCGGCACAATCCCTGGCTATCATCGTGTTAGGGATTATGGGGTAACAAATCTTGACGGCATGGCATTAGAAACCACTGTTTTTTGGCGTGACCGCACTTATCCTGCATGGACAGGCATTGGCGGTCAACGGGCAATGGAGCACAGCTCCTATTCTGCATGGGACCGCATTTTGACTCGCCTAGAATCTCAAAATATGCGCCAAAACCTCAATGAAGGCGATAACTCTGTATTTGGTTTTAATTTTGGTTACATACCCAGCCACATTCAACCCATGGGTAATGCCGAGCTAATCACTGTACCTTTTTCAATTCCGTATTCCCGTACTTTTACCCTTCAACCTGATGGAAGCTATCTTGTGAGCAACCCCCGTGGTGCACACGTTGATGCTGAAACTCAAGTGCAGGTTTCCGTGCAAAATATCCTTGTGCAAATTACGCAAAAGCGTATTATGGCAGGTTCTGATTATAGATATGTAGATACTATCGGCAGTGGTCGTGGCTACCTTTTTACGAACGGACAACAATTTGAAGTGGCATGGGAAAAAACTTCCCCTACTTCTCCAATGCAATGGCATTTTGCTGACGGCACACCGCTTGTTTTAACTCCGGGCAAAACATGGATTTGCGTCTTGCAAACCACAGCAACCATTGCCATAGATTAGGAGGTTTGCTGCATGAAATTCAAACCAAACATCAAATTTTCATTGATTGCCGTCCTAACTTTAAGTATTTTCTCCCTTTTTGCCTGCGACTCAATAGGTGATTATGCAACAAGAGGTGTTTATAAAGACAACGAAGCCTATATAGCTGCGGAAACCCAACCGCAAACTGAAATTGAAACCCAGCCACCGACCCAGCCGCAAACATTAGAAGAGCCAATACCTTTCCGGCATGTAAACATCCCGATACTTATGTATCACACATCCTCTGAGTACAACCCTGGCTCTTTGGCAGAGCTTTATGTTCGCCCGTCAGAATTTGAGCGTCAAATTGTTTGGCTTATTGAAAATGGCTTCACCTTCGTAACCTTTGATGACTGGTACTACCTGCACACAATCGAGCGTCCAATTATGCTTACCTTTGACGATGGATATATCGAAAATTACACAGAAATTTTGCCTATTTTAGAAAGGCATAACGCTACGATAGTATTGTTTCTTGCATTAAATTCCATACCCAACCATGGCTTTACAGAAGAAATGATAATTGCAATGCACAATTCTGGGCTAGTTTCATTTGAGTCGCATTCGATGACTCACCCCAACTTGGCAAATATTTCAGGAGATGCCGAACGGCTTCGGCACGAGCTTTATGGTTCAAAACAGGCTATTGAAGAGTTGACTGGCAGAACGCCTATAGCCATTGCCTATCCTGCGGGTGCGTTTAATGATGCAGTGATAGAAATGACTGCACGATATTATCGCTTTGGTCTGCGACATGACCTTGGACTGCACAACACATCTTTTGATGACTTCCAAATACGCCGTATACGAATAAGCCGCAGCACAAATCTCGAAACTTTTATAAATTTAGTTACACAATAGGGCAAAAAATCCCACTATTAAAAAGCAGTGGGATTTTTTAATTTGGGGCATTGCTTTTTACACTAATCCTGATTAAAATCCTATTCTTTTTCGGCGGCTAAAACTAACCCAAAATGGCAGGTTTTAATCTAGAATTAGTATTATCTATCAAAAATCTTGAAAATGCCGCTTGAGCTTGAAAGGTTTATGCGAGTTGATGCTGATGCATTTCTCAGGTCTTGCGCTCTAATTTGGTTGCCGTTGTGAAAAAATTCGCCAGTAACTGTTGATTTTTGGATATTGTAATTATTTACATTTTGAGCAAGTATAATTGTACTTTCACCTGATGCCGTTGACATATTTAGTGTGTTAAAGCTATCATTATCTGAAGACATTTGCCCAGTACCAGTAGAGAAGTTTGCTGTACCTGAAAATTGATTATTAGCAGAGCGCAACTCGCCACTTCCAACAGAGAGGTTCGCTGTGGCAAAAAAGCGGCTGTTTTGGAAATTAATTTGACCAGTACCAGCAGAAATATTGGCTGTGCTTCTAAACGTCGCAGCATTACCAACAATCCATCCACTGCCAACAGAGAAATTAACCATTCCCATAAAATGCGCTCCATCTACTATAATGTTGCCAGAACCCGAGGAAAGAGATGCATGACGACTCACGCCAATATTTGCTGCATCAATCCAACCTGTGGGGGTGGAGATATTGATATGTCCAATTTCAAAGTTTGGAGGTACAATAATTTCTATCACATTGTTAATATTTTGACCGCGTTCACTAATATAGTTGGGTAGCCATGTTATTGAATACACGCTTGTCATGCCACCGCCAGAAATTAACATTCCTTCAAAACTATCAAAGGTCGTTGGCGCATTTGCAAGCATTATTTTGTGCCGAGGCATATTTTCCATTGTTAAAGTCCAAATTCCGCCAAATTCATTGAGTGTGTATTGCCCTTCCACCCATTCATAATAGCGGATTGTGATTCTGTCATCCCTATCGCCTTGTACAAAACGCACATTGTCAAAACTTGTATTAATATTTAGACCCGAAAGGTTGAGAGGATGCAAAGTTCGTTCTACTAACCTTGGCTCATCAAAGACAAGCCCTTGTAAAGTGCTTATGCTTTCGCTGTACAAAGTTCCGTCAGCAACAGCTCCGTTGCCTATAACTAGCGGGTTTTGCGTGTATCGTGATATATCAAAGAGCATAAGAGCATTTGCAATATTATTTTGAGAAGTAGAAGCGGCTGACGAATTGCTTGCCGGCATAGGCTCGCCATTAATTTCAACCTTACTGCGGTCTACATTCACATTAATTAGGGATACCGAACCATTTATTATAGTAACACGCAAATGTCCTGTAATTGTTACATCGGATATTAAAACTTCGCCATATTCTACGTAAATATCTAGGTCAACAAAGTTTCTGTTGGGCGAAAGATGTATATCCATAGATGCGTTATCTAGGTTGATAAATTCTGGATGGTCTACCATCAAAAAACTATTGCCGTCTTGTGTTAATGAATTGGGTCCAGCACCATTAGACGTAAAGAGTATGCCATTATCCCTGTTTACCTGAATACTATCATCTTTGGTGCCAATGACTATATTGCGCGAGGTTAGCTCAATTTCAAGGCTAACATCTTCATAAATTCGTGTGGCAAAAAGGTCGCCAAAACTTCTTCCCCAATACGAGCGCACATCACGGCGCAAAAGGTCGTGGTTACCGGTGTGCCCAATAATAAATAATGCTATATTATCTAGGGCTTGAGCTGTGCCGCTGTAATCATAGCTTTCGTAAATCATTGTATCTTCATTTTCGTGATAGCTCGAGTCGTTTTGCACGTCGTGCTCTATTACATTGCCGTTAATTTCATCAACAGCGAAGTTTATTCCAATAAAGAAAGTCGTGGCGGCTATTGCCACAGCTATTAGTGAAAACAAAACAATACCTTTTTTCTTGCCGTTGCTAAAAATATTTAAAAATCGTTGTTTTAACATTTTTTTACCTCCATTCATACCTGTGGTAAGTGCTGCTCCATGCTTTATTTTGCCGTTAACCATGGACAATATCAACTCACTATAATTTTTGCGAGCGTTAATATCAAGCCCTTTTGTGGTCATGGTATCACAAATAATCTCTATATCTTTTGATGCTTGACGTGACATCAAATGTACGGCGGGATTAAACCAATGCATAGACCTTATAGCAACCAAAGCCAACTTGAACCATAGGTCTTTGCGCTTAAAATGAATTAGCTCATGACGCAATATAAGCTCGAGTTCATCTTTTTTGTACTTCACTGTTGGCAGTAAAATCTTTGGACGTGCAAAACCTATTAACATAGGTGAATTTATGCCTTTGCAACGCATAATGCGGATTTTTTTGTGTACAAAAATCACATCTTCGGCATCAAAACCCCATCGCTTCACAAAACGTACGAAGTGAAAATGCTTTATAATATGAAATGCCAGCGAAGCAGTAACTCCAAATAGCCAAACTATTAAAACCATGTAATTCCATTGTAGTGGTGGAGCTTCAATTTCTGCTAATATTTCAACTTGCTGTGGTGCATTTGTTGTTATTCCATTTTCAGCAGGCGGCTGAAATTCGCCCACATTGTAATTTGGCACAGCATCACCAACCCAAGCTGGATTTTCAAGCGAAGGTATATTTATCGGGATAGTTTCTGGTGGTGAAAGTTGTACTTGCTCTATTGCAATAGGTACGCTAATTTCTAATGTTGGGCGTGGTACCAAAGACGCAAAAGGCATGAACAAAAGTGCCGCTATAATCACTATCCACAAAAAATATCGCCCGCCAGCGGCAAACTTCTTGTCCAAAACTGGTGTCGCTATCAAAATTAGGATAATTGCCGCAGAAACTATTATCGTGGTGCTTGCAAACGAAAATAAAAATGTCATTTCCCCTCACCTGCCTTTTGGTTGATGAAGTTTTGCAGCTCGTTCAAATCCCCTTGCGAAATTGCTTTGCCTCCATAAAGTGATGTTACAAGACTGGTTAACGAATTGCCGTGCAAGCGTTGCAAAAACGACATGCTTTCTGCTGCAAGGTAGCTTTCCTCATCAATAATGGGCTTGTAAATATTGACTTTGCCCTCACGCCGAACACTTAAAAAGTCCCTATCCACCAATCTTGCTAAAAAATTTAGCACTGTGGTTGTTGCCCACTCTTTTTTTCCTTCTAATTGCATCATTATTTGTGCCGATGTAACCTCGCCGCCGAATTTCCATATAGCCTGCATAATAGCAAGTTCTGCATCAGGAAGCCTTTGTATCATCATGCCATCCCCTCCTATTTCTACAAATGTAAAATCATCTACTTACATTCTACACTTGTAAAAATTATTTGTCAAGCATTTTTTTAAATTTATTTTACTATACACAAAAACAGGATGTCGAACACGACATCCTGTTGGGCTAACATTCTAGCCTATTGTTATAACCTTTGTGATAATAGTAAATACGATTTTTACCTGTTTTTTTAGCTTTATACAAAGCCATATCAGCATTGTGCACAAGATGCCTTATACCAAAGTCTGTGTCCTCAGGTGCATCCTCTTCTACCGTGGCTATGCCAACAGAAATTGTTATTGGGATATGCAAATTATCCCCATCAAGCTCATTAATAAAAAATGGAGAGTGATTTATTGAATGCCTTATTCTGCAAGCAGTTTTTTGCACGTCATTAATTGAAGTTTTTGGCATAACAACAACAAACTCTTCGCCGCCATATCTGCATACTACATTTTCTTTTCGCAAAGAGTGTTGCACGCGTGCGGCCAAAATTTTAAGCACTTCGTCCCCTGCCTGATGCCCATAAGTATCATTAACTGCTTTAAAGTCATCCACGTCAATCATCATTATAGTCATGGGCTTGTTTTGTTTTACACAATCTGCATAAATCAAGGGTACAACCTCGTACATATAACGGCGATTGTAAACACCCGTCATCACATCTGTGTTAAGTATTTTTTCCATGGATTCAAAAGCAGTGGCCATCTTTTTAATGTGACGCAAGTCCTGCATATGCATGATAATTACTGTATCACTTTCCAGCTCTACTGTTTTTAATGTAATCAAAGTTGGTACAAGCTCATTGTCGTTAATTAGCCATATCCACTCAAATTGCATACTCTCTTTGGTATTAAAAACCTCTTCTAAAAATTCACGCATTTTTATTTTAGATTCTTTGCCGTCTGGCTGTATTGGCGGGACAAATTTATAAGGGTTTTCAATAAATTCATCAGCGTTTTTGTCCATACCAAGAAAAACGGCAAGCGATTCGTTACAAGATAAAATGCTATAATCTCTACCCACAACCATAGAAGCGAGCGGCGAAGAATTTAACATTGCAGCTATTAGCTCACGATTTTTGCGACGCTCTTCTTCTAACCTCACTTTTTCACGCAAGTCGGTAATGTATAGGGCAAAAGCCTTGTTGCCTGCTATTTGTACACTCTTGCCGCTTATTTCAACGGGGATAGTTTCATCCTTTATTGTAATACAGCAACCTTCTTTTACGTATATTTCACCGTTTGCCGCTATCAGCTTTGTAATATCTTTCATTTTTTGCATACAATCACGGCTCGCACACATATCAGTCTTACAGAAATTGTTATAACTAAATGTCATATAAGACATATCTTTTACGCCGAAGAAATTTAAAGCGGCTTGATTGCAAGCTAAAATTTCTTGCTTTTCGTTTGTAATAATGCAAGCTACCGGCGAAAGGTCTACCATAACCATAGCCAATTCTTGGCTTTTTTTGACTTCGTCAAGATATCTGTGATACTCACGCATGTCTTGCGCGTATATCACTGCAATATCTGTATTGTCTATGTTCATACTATGAGTAGATATTTGTGCAGGGATAACCTCACCAGATGCGTTTTTAAACTTCCACGAAAAAACAACTTCTTCTTTATCAAAAATCTTTCTAATTTTTTCTGACAAAATTTGGTGAGGTTTAGTATCGTTAGTTTCTACTACCGAGTGTAAATATTTGCTCTTTGCGTTAAGCTCTGTCAAATTTTCTACACCAAACATTTGTAGGGCAGTGGCGTTGCAGTCATGGACAAAACCGCTTCGGTCGATTATAAAACAACTGCTTGGTGAGGCATCAACCATTGCTTTTAATCTTTTGCGCAAAAGGTCTTGTTCTTGCGCAAATTTGTAATGCAAGCGCATGTCTTCAATAAAGACTATGCCTTTTGGCTCATTGTCAGTTTCTATGCGTTGTATGGTTAGTTTTGAAGGCAGGCTTTCGCCAAATTTTGTTGTAACATGCCAGTCAAAATGCACTTTGCCCTCTTCAAAGGCTTTTTGTAAATAAACCGCAAAACTATCCATGGTTTTTGTGCCGTCGGGTTGATATTCTGGAAGTGTTTCGCGGAAATTCTCAAAATAATCAACTTTTTCTTTATAGCCAAAAAGTTGTAAGGCGGCATTGTTGCAATCTACAGGCTTTAAAGTTTCGTCCACAATGATACTTGGTGCTGGCATATGGTCGATAAAATTACGCCACGCTACATCTATTTCCTTTTCAGTTCGTTGTTGCGCTGTTTTTGCACGTATGTCACGGCAAATTTCTAACACGTGTTCTTCGCCGCCGTAATTAATGCGCAACAAAGTACAGTCTAAAGGAATTATTTCGCCTTTGACATCTAACAGTTCCCAAAAAGTTTGGGCATGTCCTTTTTCAAATGCTTGCTGTAAGAAAATGGTGGTAGCTTCCACGCTGTCCAAGCCACCTTGTTGTTTATCTGGGTAAGAAGCAAAAAACCCTTTGCGGTATTCTTCAACACTCTTAAATCCAAGCATTTTCACCATCGTTCTATTGGCGAAAACAAGCTTATTTTCTTTATTCCAAATATGCAATGCGAGAGGCAAGTTGTCAAAAATATCGTTGTATCGTTCTATTTGCGCTTCACGCTCTAATTGCTGCCTTTTATCTATTGTGAAGCCAATAAGGCAAGGGCTTTCGTCAAACTCTGAAAGGGTAAGAGTGACTTCTGTCGGCACGGGTGTGCCATCGGGTTTTTGATGCATCCACTCAAAGCTGAAAAAACCAGTTTCAAAAGCCTGTTCCAAAAATTCCATTGCTTTTTCAAAAGAAGGAGTGCCGCATGGTTGGGTTGGGGGTGAAAGTTCGGCAAAACGGTCTATATATTCTTGCGGACTTGATAAATCAAACAAAGCCGCAACTTGAGCATTTGCCATAACCAAATTACGATTGTAATCCCAAAGAGTATATCCCGCTGGTGATAAGTTAAAAAACAACTCAAAGCGTTCCCTTTCTTTTCGCATTGCATTGTCTTTTCGCCTTTCTTCTGATTTGTCTATTGTTATACAAATAAGGGCGGGTTTTGCGTCGACCTCTGTTTTTGTGATAATAACCTTACATGGAATTTCTTCGCCACTTGATGTCGTGTGAAGCCATTCAAATTCAATATAGCCTCCCTCAGAGGCTTGCGTAATATATTTTTTAGAAAGCTCCGCACTTGTTGTTCCGCATGGTTGTAATTTTGGCGAGAAACGATTTGGGTTTTCTATATATTCCCGTGGTTCATCTATTCCAAAAAAGTCTGCTGTGGCCTGATTTGCCATTTTGACGCGACGAGTTTCCAAGTCCCATACCGTACACATGGTAGGAAGCGAATCAAAAAAACGTCTAAAACGCAAAGATTCTTTGCGTAAGTATTCTTGCCCTTGCAGATGATGGGTAAGGTCTGTTAAAAAAGACATTGCAAGGCGTTTGCCGTCGATTTCCGTGCACGTCAAAGTGACGACACAAGGAATCGGTCTGCCGCTTAAAGTTTGATGCATCCAATCAAATTCCACATAGCCTTTCTCAAATGCCTCTGCAATAAGCCCTTGCGCTTTTACAACAGAAACAGAGCCGCAGGGCTGTGTAGCTGGTGTCGCATCAAAAAAATTATTTATTAAATCTTGTTTGTCGCGAAAACCAAAAAAGTTATATGCATAGTCGTTGCAGTCTACAATCATCCCGTCTTCATTCCATAAAGTGCAGGCGATAGGGATGCCGTTAAATATATTGTCAAAACGCTGTTTTTCACGATTCAAAATTTCTTCTTTTTGATACTCTTGACGCAAATCTATAGTAAGCCCTACTATACCTTGCTTGCCCTGCAGTTCCGTGCGGTTAAGCGAAACACGACACGGAATTTCTTCACCATAACTAGTCAAATGTGTCCACTCAAATTCCACAAAACCGTTTGCTAACGCCTCTTCCATGTATTTTGCGGATTTTTCAAAACTAGGTGTGCCGCATGGCTGATGGGTCGGCGAAAAGTCTTCTGGAAAATCTATAAACTCTCTGGGGTCGTCTATTTCAAAAAGCTGACACACGGCTTTGTTTGCCATAATAAGCTCATGATCTTCGTTCCAAAACTCCAAAACAACAGGTGCTGTGTCAAATAGCATTTTAAAACGCTCTACTTCGCGCATTATCAAGTCTTCACGCAAAAGCTCTGCTCTACGGTCAGAAATAAAATCTAATACCGCATAACTGCCTTCATACTCTATTCTAAATATTTCACAAAGCACTGGAATAATCTCGCCGTTTTGATGTCGCAAAGTCCAATTTATTCTTTGTGGTCTGCCTGTTTCGATGGTAGTAGCAATATAGTTATTTGCAGAGCCTTGAGAATCTTGCCCGTCGGGCTGTTGGTCTGGGTAATAATGCAGATAGTTTTCTTTATAGTTGTTAAGGTCTATTATACCTAAAAGCTCTGCAATCTTGTCGTTGAAATATAACAAATTACCGTCTTTGTCCCAAATGTGTACCGCAAGCGGTGAATTTTCCAAAATAATTTTAAAACGTTCTCTTTCAAGAGCTTTTTGCTGTTCTAATTCTTTTTGCATCCTTAAATCTTGCGCATGGCACGATATAATAAAGTCATCCTTAAGGTCAACTCTAATCATAGTAACATCAAAGGGTATTATATCGCCGTCAAAGGTCATTTGGTTCCATTCAAAGTTACGATACCCTTCGTTTAACATAATTTGGATATTTTGTTCAGAAACATCTTTTCCGCTTGCGCCCTCTGGCTGCGGCGAAGCCACCATTAATTCTACATAATTATCCAAAATTTCTTGCTTGTTTTTTGCTTTTAAAAGCTCAACGGCAGCGTCGTTGCAATCTATACAATTAAATTCTTTATCAAAAAACATCCATATTGTCGGCATGGAATCTAATATAGCGCGCGTTGTGTCATCAAACGAAATAGCACCGTTAGAAACAATGCTTTGTGTGCTTTTTTGTTCAAAAATTTCATTAAAAGTACAAAGCACATTTCCGTCATCGGCTTTTGTAAAATCAAGTTGTAATTGCAAAAATTTGCCGTCGTGGTGCGCCAAAAAAGCCATCCAAGAAAACTTGCCGTCAGCCAAAGTCTGCGACACACAAGTTTCTATCATTTGATCCGTTTTTATGCCATTAGGCTGAAATTCAGGATTTTGAACAAAAAAAGCCTTAATGTCGTTTAGGTCATCATCAAAGCCAAAAAGGACTGCCGCATCTTCACTAATGCTTTTAATGCTTGCGTCTGCCTCAAAAATTATATATGGTTTGCTTTTAAAATCAGTAGCCAAAATAATCACGCTCCGCAATTTACAATGTTTTGATATGGCTAACAAGGTCGGCAACTTCAATTATTTCATCATCAAAACATTGCCCGAACACAACAAGCTCCGTTTGGGCATCAAAATTTTTTATGTATTCAATCAATGTATTGCTGCTCATTTCGTTGCTATTTTTTAGCACAGTCATTTTAATTTTTGCACCTTTTGCACGCAAAGCCAAGCCTTCTACAATGGCTTGCACAACTTCCAAATCTTCTCCGTAATAAACATGCACCATGCTGACCTCGTGTAATACCAAACGGACGCAATCCGTTTTAAAATACCCATGCGCCCATCTTCGACCCCTTTTCATAACGCACTACATACAGCCAGCTCAATTTAAGCTACCTCGCGGCACATAATGGTGCAGACTTAATGCTGCTGCCGTCAGGCCCTGACATGGTTCATCCGTCATTATTGCGCAAGACTTAAATCTCAACACCGCTTACATGTATTGCATTACAATCCGAAAAGCCTAGGATGGGCATCACTCCATTATAGCGGATTTTAGGTGCAGGGCGCCGCTACTGCCCCAGCTTGCATGGATAACAACCATTGTACACAAATTAAAGCAAAATGTCAACAGAATATTTTTGGATAATTTTAAAAGAAAAACAGACACTTCAAAATGAAATGTCTGTCATGTGGTTTTGTAGTATTTTTACACGAAGCCTATGTAATTTCATTTGGCATTACGAGCAACAAGACAAGGTATAGCAAAATTCCACTGCCGCCCAAAATTAGAAATATAACAAAGGCAATTCGCACAAGCGAAGGGTCCCAGCCAAAATACTTACCAATGCCGCCGCAAATACCAAAAATCTTTTTGTTTTGTGAACAACGTGTGAGTCTCTTTGGCTCTTGCGAGAAACAATTATTGTTGTTATTCATAATTTTCCTCCATAACATCAAATAGATTTGTAGACATGTATTTTAAGCCGCAGTCATTTATAACAATTCCGAAGTTTTTGCCAGCGTCACAATTTTTTAATTGTTTTACAGCGGCAGCAAGATTTGCACCTGACGAAAAACCCGCAAAAATCCCCTCTTTTTTGGCAAGTAAGCGTGTCATTTCTTCTGCCTCTGCATCGGTTACTGTTATGCAGTCATCTATCAATCTGCGGTCTATAAGCTCCAAACTTTTGGCATATCCGCCGCCTTGTATTTTATGACTGCTGCCTTCAATAAGCTCGCCCTTATAGTATGCCGAACCGTGGGGCTCTACTGCATAACATCGTATATGCGGGTTGAATGCCTTTAATGTGCGGGCATATCCTGTAAAAGTGCCGCCTGTGCCTATAAAATCTGCAAAAGCGTGAAGCTGACCGCCGCTTTGCTCCCACATTTCTTTTGCGGCAGGCTCTTGAGCAAGGGCATTATCGAAATTTTTGAACTGGTTAAGAAATAGTGCGCCGGTTTCTTTTGCAAGTCGTGCCGCTTCTATTTCCACCAGCTTTATATCCTCCTTGGAAACCTTGCCAGGGACGGAATTTGGGGCTTGGTCTACAAAAACAATTTCGCCGCCAAATGCTTCTATCATCCTAGCGCGTTCAAGAGAATTACCTTTTGACAGTACGCATATAAAACGGTATCCTTTTGCAGAGCAAACCATAGCAACGCCTGTGCCTGTGTTGCCGCTGGTCATTTCTAACACAATTTGCCCCGGTTTTAACAATCCCTTGCATTCGGCAAGATTTATCATGCCGATGGCTATGCGGTCTTTTTTGGAAAAAGAGGGATTCATATGTTCGAGCTTTGCAAAAATATTACCCTCAAAACCGAGATGTTTTTTTAGCATATCCAGCCGCTGTAGGGGCGTATTGCCAATAGCTTCTGTAATGGAAGTAATAAAATTCGGCATAACTGCACACCTCCTATACGTTAAATCTAAACAAAATAATGTCACCTTCTTGCACAATATACTCTTTGCCTTCAAGGCGTAAAAGTCCTGCGTCCTTACAAGCGGCGTAACTTCCCTTGTCAACAAGAATATCGTAATTTACAATTTCCGCCCTTATAAAGCCTCGTTCAAGGTCTGAATGTATTTTGCCCGCGGCTTTAACGGCTGTTGTGCCAACGGGAATAGTCCATGCTCTAACCTCTTTTGGACCAGCAGTTAAAAAGGACATGAGGTTAAGTGTGCGATACCCTGCCGCCGTCAATTTATCAAGGCTTGAGGACTGCATCCCCATCATTTCTAAAAATTCTGCCTTTTCATCATCATCCATGCCTACCATATCTTCTTCAATTTTGGCAACGACGATAAAAACTTCTTTATTGCTGTCATACTTTTGTGTTAAAAATTTACGCATACACTGTATATAGTCGTTTTGTGGATTTTCTTCATAGATACAAGCATAATCCTCTTCACCTATATTTGCCACATATATCATGGGCTTATGTGTCAAAAGCCCCGCTTGCTTTATTAAGGCATTGTCTTCTGGAGTCATTGGCATATCCCGCACTAGCTTTTCTTCTTCAAGATGTTTTAAAACCCTCTCAAGCACTCCAATCTCAACTTGACCCTGCTTAAAACCTGCAGAGCCAGCCTTATTATCTTTTTTAATGCGCTCTATTCGGCGGCTGACTTGTTCCATATCTGCAAAAATGAGTTCTAAATCAATGGTTTCCATATCTCTCACAGGGTCTATGCTACCATCAGGATGCGGTATATTTTCGTCATCAAAACAACGCACCACATGCACAATGCCGTCCATTTCCCTTATATCTGCCAAAAATTTATTGCCCATACCGCCGCCGCCAGAGCTGCCCTTAACCAATCCAGCAATATCAACAAATTCTATTGTAGCTTGTGTTATCTTTTTTGCATCATAAATTTTTTGTATAACATCCAAACGCTCGTCCGCTACATTTACAATACCCACATTTTTATCTATGGTAGAAAATGGGTAATTTCCTGAAGCCGCCTTGCTTCCTGTTAAAGCGTTAAACAATGTACTCTTGCCAGAATTTGGCAAACCAACCATTCCGAGTTTCATATGTATTCTCTCCTTTAAATTCGGTGTTTTTGCGACATTTGCTATTATATCACATATCATAATAATTTCAAAGCATTTTTGCAAAACTAACTACAATTACAATAAATTGGGAGTGATTGCAATGCAAGACTTTTTCACAATGCTATTTGTATTGATTGTAATGCTGGCATCATGCAATGCCTATGACGGCGGTGCAAGCAATAACGACATTGAAGAGTTTGAACAAAAAACCATATCCGTAGAGGAAAAGGAAATTGCAATAGCGGAAATGGTTAATAAACATGAAGACTTGGTGGATGTAGCTGTGTCGATAAGCGGCGACATTGCAGTAATCGGGCTTGACCTTGCCAATAACAGCGGGCTATGCCACACAGACATCATAGCCATTAAGCAACGCACAGTTGATGAAGTTAAGGCGCATTTTGAGGATATTAATCATGTAGCGGTGACCACAGCACCTGATATGTTTAAAAAGCTCGCTAACCCTTTTGAAAATGTGGAATGTCCCCATGAAGCCACTTCAGACCTATTTGATATACCTATTCCCATGCCGTAAAGTTATAAAAGCCCCTTGCGTTTCATAAATCCAAGCAATCTTTTGCCTTTTGGCAAATGAAGCACATCTTCTTCACTTATGCCCTTTATTAATAGCATAAAAATGACATACAGCACTAGACCTCCGATTATTGATATTATAACCGCGGCGGCATTAGAGTTTAAAGCAATATGGCTTATATGGTAAAAAACAAAAACACCAACAGCCATGGTAATACTTGCAAAAATTGGCTTTACAAACATTCCGACAATATCTGGTTTAGTTTTTGTGTATTTGAACAAATACATGCAGTTTATTAATGCGGCAATTCCAAAGCAAATTGTGGTACCTATAACTGCGCCGTAAATATTTATCGATGGTATACCTATTAGAAAATAGCTGGACACAATTTTTGCTGTTGCCCCAGCTAATGCGGCATAAATTGGTATTCGCATTTTGCCCAAGGCCTGCAATGCCCCTGTTGCTATTTGTGATATGCCTAAAAATATAACTGACAAAAACCCCCATGTGAATAGTGTTCCACCTTCGGGGTGGTTGGGAAACAGTAGCTGTATAATAGGCACACCGAGCACCAAAAGCCCAAAAGCTATAGGTATGGTCAGCAGCATACCTACCCGTAGACCAATGTTAATTTTTGCACGGACTTCTTTATGGTTTTTGAGGTGGTATGCGGCTGATATTGCTGGTATAAGGGCAATGGCAAGAGAAGATGTAATTGCGGCAGGTATATTTGTTATGGTGTAAAACTTGCCGCCTAACTGCCCAAAAAGCTGGTCGGCACGCAATTCCGTAAAACCTGCGTCAACAAGCCTTGACCTAACAAGCCACGAATCTGTGAGATTTGCTACGCTAAAAATTGCCGTACCTAGTATAATCGTAAATGATGTAGCAAATATCGTTTTGACCAAAGCTGAGGCTTTTTCTGGCTTGCGGCGTTCTTCTCCTCGCCAGCGCACATTTTTTTTGCGGCGTTCGCCCTTGCGGATTTTTTGGAAGATGTCTTTGCGGAATAAAAAGTACACACAAGCAATAAGCATAAACCCAGCCACAGCACCAACAGTTGAGCCAAGAGTACTACCTGCCGCTCCATATGCAAATTCGTTATAACTACGGCTTAATGCAAAATTCCAAAGGCTATGAGCCAAAATGATACTGAAAATAGCATTAAACACCTGCTCTAAAATTTGTGATGTAGCTGTGGGCTTTGTTTTGCCCATGCCTTGGAAATATCCGCGCATAACCGCCATCATGGCGACTATAAAAATGGTGGGCGTTAGTAATTGCAAGGCAAGAGTCGCTTCAGGCATGTCAAAAAAATGGGTTGTTATATTTTCAGCAAAAATAAAAACAATAACAGAAAAGAATAAGCCGACACTAAATGCCAAGCCCATTGCCAACTTAAATAACCTGTGGGCAAAATCGTATCTTCCCATAGCAACGCGCTCTGACACCATTTTTGCAATCGCTGCAGGCAAGCCGGCGGAGGATAGTATCAATAAGAAAGTATAGATATTAAAGCTAACCGCATAAATAGCATTGCCTTCGTCGCCTATAAGGTTAGTAAGCGGAAGGCGGTACAAAAAACCTAAAAGACGTGCAAAAATACCAGCAATGGCTAAAATGCCAGCCTGCTGTATGAAAGAATTGTTTTGATTTAGATTTCGTTTTTCACTCATAAATTTCATATTACCACATTATGGGGAATTTTGGCAAGTATTATTCATTATGTTTCTTTTTTGGCGCATACCGCTCTTGTTCACTAAAAATGCAGCCGCAATATTTTTGCATATAAAGCCTCATTTCACGAGCTTTTTGTTTGGCCACATTGTAATTTTTTCGATAGTCTTTAATGATAAATTGCAAACCATTAGCTTTTGCGGCAGCTTCACCTGCTTGGCATATCATTTCAAATTTTTGCCACGGACTTGCCAACAGTGTTGTGGAAAAAGCTGTGTAATTAAGCTCCGCAGCTTTCGCCGCTGCAAAATTCATACGAATTTCATAACACATTTTACAACGCAGATTTTTGTCATCATCTATTTCATTTTTCAATTCAAAAAAAATATTAAGAAATTCATCCAACCCGTAATTGCCGTATTTTATTACATCCAACCCGTACTTGTCCGCAAAATCTATCGCCGCATTTTTTCGCTCTTTATGCTCCACAAAAGGATGAATATTGGGATTATACCACAAAAGGTCGGGTTTTGACTCACCGTCCACCATCCAGCCATCCAAAAAACCAAAACCACAAGACCCGCAACAAACATGCAAGAGCATTTTCATTTCTAATTCCTCATTCCTAATTCCTAATTGATTCCCATTCTACATTTTTTTGAAAAATTTGTCAACTGCTATTAAGTTTTGCGGATGCATTGCCGATACAAAATATAGAATACTACACTTGCGTCTTTTAACGCATAATACATATGTAAGGGGGAAACAAAATGTTTACAAACCAAATGAGAATGACAGGCTTTTCTGGCATAGATGTTGCCGACATGGTTTCACAAATGATGAGGGCTGAATCCGCCCGCCTTAACCGCCTAACAGGACAACGCCAGATATTTGCTTGGCAGCAAGAGCAAATGCGCTCCATTTCAACAAATCTAACTAATTTCCGCAGAGATTGGACAGACATTACCTTAATGAATTCTGACAGAGGTATTGCAAATCCTAATAATTTCGTATCTGCTTCGGCAACCCTTAGCGGCGGCTCTGGCAATGGAATTAATGTTACACCAGTATCTGGTGCACGCAATGGCGTACACACTCTCGAGGTGAATCGTATTGCAACAGCGGATGTTTTCCGCTCTACTAGTAATGTTAATACAGGGGCTGTCAGCCAAGGGCTTGATTTTGACCGTTTATTAAATGACGACGGAGAATTCCGTAATTTTTCATTTAGTGTAAATGTAAACGGAACCGCACGTACAATAAGTTTTACTGCGGCAGAAATGGAAAGTTTTGTTGGTGCTGGCGGAGACCCCGTTGCTGATTTTGACCTTGATGCATTTGCAGATGCGATTGATGCGCAATTAGCTACAGCCTTTCCTGTTGGTGGCGGTCAAAGAGTTTCTGCAAGTGTTAATGGTGATGGTCGGCTTGTTATTGAGGCCGCACAAGGTAATAATGTCACCTTGGGCGGAAATATAACTATGCTTGGTATTCAAGCGGGCAATGTTGGGCTTAACACCCAAATGAGCTTGGGTCAGTTTTTGGGTCTTGGAGCTGGCGAAACAACTACTATAACTCTCGGGCAAGCAAATCGTGCAAATGATGCATACCGCAGCTTTGGAGCAGATGATACCATCCAAGACGTTATGAATTGGATAAATGGCTCTAATATTGACGCTCGCATTTCTTTTAGTCAGTCAACAGGTCTGTTTACAATGGAAGGCACACGAACAGGCGAAGGCAATGCAATAACTTTCAGCTCCTCTGGAGATGCCGACTTTTTTGCAAGAGCGGGGTTTGTTGATATTCCAGCCGTTGTGGACGGAGATGGAGTTGTGACATCGCCAGCCATTAGCACACAAATAACCGAGGCTGGTAATGCCGAATTTTTGCTTAACGGCACATTGATGTCTCGCGAAACCAACAACTTCACCGAAAGCGACCTTGGTTTAAATATACAGCTTACTTCGGCCGCCGAAACTGCTGGTGAAGTTACTATAACCGTTGCAGCAGACACATCTG
>Ga0136643_10001316_pt1 | contig 29939 bp, 11 predicted proteins | sample TergutLab28metaG_FD_96883 | JGI IMG/M metagenome (GOLD analysis project Ga0136643, IMG submission 96883) | Labiotermes labralis P1 segment gut microbial communities from Petit-Saut dam, French Guiana - Lab288 P1 (version 3) (version 3) | ecosystem: Host-associated > Arthropoda: Insects >... | reverse complement strand
GCTGTAAAAATTTTCTTTCTGATTGTCATCTGCATCTTCATTTGGAGCATAGATTCCTAAGATGTTCACGTCATGTCCATTCAATCGCATTTGTACTTGTACTATTCGTTCATCGATATATTGCCATTCCTTTATACATTTCTTATATTTCTTTTTAATGAGAAGCGAGACCCCACATTTGGCTCGTTGATCTTTATTGACACCACTGTATATCTGGATGTAGTTTCTTTCTTCTTCTATGCCATTTTCTTTCCTTTTGGTTTCTGTAAGGGCCGCAATATCTATTTTTAGGCGTTCAAGTTTTCTGAAGACCTCAGTTCGTTTTGTGCTTATACCTTGCACGTTCCACGTTCCAATTCTCAGTAGCCTTTTCCGTTACCATTGTCGATTACCATTGCCGGAGTCCAGGTTCCGAGGCATTTTTGCAGGATTTTTAGCAAGTGGTTTTTTTTCAAGTGCAGGGGAGCTAGCCCTACGTCTCGACCCCCTACTAGCAGGACCAGAATTTTCTGTCAGGGTTTATTCCCTTAGCCGAGCAATCCCGTTTCAAGGCGCCGGAAACCCGCCTTTCACCCTCTCCCGTTCGCTATATAACGCACGTTGTACGTCATATACCCAGTGGTCGCGACGTGGACGTGGGAGTAGGATTTGCCGGTGCGTCTTTTTTGACTGTGAGCATTTCCCGGAGTTTTATTGGGTACACGGTTTCGGCAACCGTTCCCCCTCCGAGGCTCCAATCCGGCCATTTGACCACCCAAATAAAACAAATATTTACTATTTTAATAAATAATAAATTTGTGCGATCTTGCTAATGAGGAATTTGCACGTTCCCATTGTACTTGTGTTTTTAACCTTCTGTGAAAAATGTGCCCGAAGATGGTTCTGATGGACCTAAACATGTAGAGCAGTGTTGTACCGCATTAGAGTGTTATGTTTGACGGTATACCTTGTTTCTCTTTTACACAGAAAACACAACGGAATGAATCATCATAAAATTGCTGTAAGTTCTTTACGAAGTTAGTTGTGAGCCGATGTACGCCGTAATAAGGCGGCAAACTCTCCGGCATGTGCGTTGTGCATGTAGCCTCCGCATCATTCTGCAGGCGATCGGCGGTTATCCTTCGCGTCTGAGCGCTCAGCTTGACCTAGAATAAGGAAAGTCTTGAACACCTCCAGAGCCTGCTGAGAGAAAGAGACAAAGGAAAGAGTTAGTTGACTAAGGCTGTGCAACTTGTGATGTGTATTGAAGAGGTGCCCATTTCGAATTTCAACAGGGGTCTGGCTAACCCGACGTTCTGCGTGGTTTTCATTGTGACATCCAGTCAAATGCCGTGGTAATACGTGAAATTGCACTATGACTTTGTCTGGAGCATTGCTTCCAATTCATTGTTCATCATTCATCGTGTCATTAGACACCATATAATCAGAAATAATGACAGCATGTTTAAATAAATAAGTAAATGAGTAAATGTGCGTATAAAACATACATCAAGGGGGATGAAATAATTGGAAAGCGTGATATGGAGAAACGTTTAAAGTGCGAGAGAACGTTAGATGGCCATTCTGAAGCTGTCTGAAAAAATGTGGTTTTAATGTAAAGAATAATGGAGAGACGGGCGAGTAAAAAGAAAGAAAGACAGGAGACGATTAGATGACATTAAGAAGCAGATGTCAGGAGAAGTGTGTTGTCGCATATTAGCAGAGACAAACAGCTGGCGTTTTTGTTGCTGGATTGGCAGAGAATTTAGTGATGGAAGAATTGAAAGGGTTACAGAGTATGTGTGTATCAGGCGCATTTATGTATTATTTGTTGGTATGTAAATTTTCCCTTCGTCAGTAATAACTATTCATGAATGTTAATTTGTCGAAAACCTGAGGTCAGCATTTCATGTGCATTTAGGAATAACGCATCTTGTTTAGGCTGCTTGTGTAGTTGTTGTGCTGTGTAGTGTTTAAGCTGTAGCTGTGTTATAAAACAGTGGCATTTTCTTCGCGTTACATTTTTTTTTTTTTGTTTTCCGTGAAAGAAATTTAAAGGCTACGTTTCTGAAAATGTGTGGTAAACGTGAAGGTAAAGTGTGTTTTTAATACCGATAATTAATTGATTTTAGTTTTGATTGCGTCGTGTAAATTACGCTTCTTCTTAGCACGTATGTGAATGTGAAACAAATTGATAGTCTCAGTATTCCACAAAATAACGAGTATAAAACTTTCATGATTGTGGGCACTGTATCTGTTGTGATTAAAGTTTCAAATGCTGAGAGTAACCTGAATTATATATGTGGATTCAGCTCGAACCGCTCAGTAAACACACACATCGTCGGGGTTATGAAAACCGGTCTATGTTATGTAGGGAAATAATCGCTTTCTGTTCTGAGATTTATGCAAAACACACAAATGCACTGTGTGGGCAGAACACAGAAATGTTGAATGTTAAATCTCGTACGTAAACTAAGCCCTGGGCTTTGAAGGGTTAATTGTGAAGCAGCAATGTTTTAATCAATACGTATAAATAAATTGTCTTCATTCTGAAATTGTTCTCCGCTTATTAACACTACCGTACGCAGTAGGTGGAAGTTTGAAGTACGGGATATCAAGTTCCGTAATTGTATATAAATGTTGCCGTTCTGTGATTGAGGCAGTTGCATCCAAAAACTCTACCGCTTTTTTGGCACGTAGCCTTGACCTCCGCATTTTCGCAAAATGTTAGATACATCACGCAGTAAATTCCTTACGTTTGGGTCTTCTGTGTTAGGTTCGCCGTAGCAAAACTTAGGTTTAAGTACACATACGTACATAGGTTCATTGTCAGTATCACAGCACGTTGTAGTTAAGTGCTTGAAGAAGGATTGTAATTGTAATCATATAAATAGTGTATTAGGAGTGAGGAATAAAACATATTCAGAAACTGTACAGTATTTATGAGTCACTTTAACAGTTGCAATTACCAAACGCATTAAAAGAAATACAGTGTACTGTGTTAGCTTTGGGTATTATCCATGAGGTCTGCATTAGGAAACGCATTTGGGATCGCAAAATGTTGTGCAAGATGGAAGCAGTCTACGATTTACGCTTGTTGTGTACAGTAAAGAAATTCCCGAGGCAAAAGAATAAGGGGATTCATAAATAACTTACCAATAAAGTATGCTTGGATTTCGTTGCCTTGTAGTGGTCAAAGTGGCACTGGGGCACTTTTTCTCCGACTACTTCGGTTTTCCCCCGTCAGTGCTCCATTCTCCTCCCGATTTGTCCTTAGCATAAAAACAAACGGTCGAAACCCATGAACTTTCAAAAAACCAATGCCCTTACGGATATCAGCATTGGATTGAAGAGTACTTACAGGTTGAGATTAACCTTAGTTACATTTAAGTGTTCATTTCGTACCGCGCAGAAAACGCACTCCGCCTCGGTCATTAACCAAGAGCGTGCTAGTTACTGCAGAGGCTGTAGCAACGCGATCTGCTCCCGACGTCGCTGCCTATCGACGTATCGTTCTGCCTTTCCGTAGAATAAAGTAGGGATGAGAGCAAAGTAATTGATGTCACGTACTCTACGAGCTAATAGAGCAGGCTCTCCAGTGGCGCCTCGAAACGGCAGCATTTCCTGTTCTCGTCGTGCGTTGTCTGGTTCTGTGTTACGAACTAACCCCAAGACTCGGGGTGTTCTAAAAGTTCCGAATGATGAAGCACGTGATCAAAGGCTTTTCTGACATAGACCAGAAGAAGCTTCCATATTCAGAGCAAACTCCCACACTGTCTAAACAACACCTTGTAGCTGGAAAGTGGAAGCAGTACTACTGAACTACCTACGAGGTACTTCATATCCTGAAGAATGTGACTGCGTGTACCTTCGAAACTTCGGTAAGCACCAACCCATTACATGACAGTTTGAGTATGAAAAAGCTGCTTTTCATGCGTAGAATCTCCTTGGCACCCAACAAAATGGAAACGTGACGTAATAACATTTGGAACTGTGCTGCCGCGGTCTGCTGTAAGTGAGCGCTTGCAGTGAATAGAACCTGCAGCATGGAGACTTGAAACTGGTGCCTGCTGAATACAAGGTTAAAGCGATAAACAAAAGAATTGCGAGGCACAAGGAAGGAAGAATGTGAGATAAAAAAAATTTCTTTATTCGTTGTAATTCGGTATAGTGTAAGACAATAAAACTGGGTAAAATTTAAATTCATATCGCACTTTGTCGCTGTGTCAGCCAGCACTTCAGACATTGCACGTGAATGAACAGCATCATCGTAAAATTTCAGTTGTTTACTACTTTTCAATAAATCTCCAGCCTAGTTCGATCAATACAGATCATCTTTAGGGAGACGTTACGGATGTACAAGTGGTCCTGCCAAGGCCTACATAATAAATAGTCGTACACAGTTCACATGAAATGTGTAATTATACTAGATTATTACTTTAATAAGGTAAGCTGTATATTTTGTTTGTTTCTTTTACAGTGTAACGTGTTAGAATGTTTTGTGAATGATAAAATGCAAGGGATGTGGAAGAAAACCCTAGCTGCGTCAAAATATGAGGCACCATTCTGGTGTTTACGTTGGGTGACGAACAAATATCTAGTCATGATAGCCGAGTTCCGGGCCCAGTATTGACCTCTCAGCGGGATGTATGGAAATTAGATTTAAAGAAATAGGATAGGAAAATATAAACAGAAAGGGGGAAGAGGAGTACGTGCGAAAATAATGACAAACATTAAGAAAAAAGGAAAGGGAAAGTGTAATAGCAGAGTCTTGGAACAGGCTACGTGCGAGATCCAGCGTCATCATATCACGTTTATGCAAATGACGCTGAAACAAATCAGGTGCATGATTGCATCGGCATGGCGACTGTCATCAGCTTGGAAGCAAATCTCCTGTGTTAACCACGGAACCGTCACGAAATAAGGTGACGCCGCTTGGATGAGCGGACAGCATTGTGTAATGGCATAGAGAACGGGTACGCACAGTTGTATTTCGACATCGGTTTGTGAGGAACACAGCTTTAACATTTGTACTGTTAAAACAAAAGTCATGGCGCTTAATGGAAGAGAGCTCAAAGAACTTATAAGAGCAAAAGAATTACTAACAGCAAAGTACCGAATAAATAATACTATAAAACTACTTGGGATGTTACTCAATTATTACACCAACCACTGTACATATATAAAATTTATAAAATATACACATTAAAACATTAAAAACGCTCCGACATGTTTTTAATGTTTTAATGTGTAAATTTTATAAATTTTATATATGTGCAGTGGTTGGTGTATTAATTGAGTAACTCGACAACATGCACGGTGTAACAATGAAAATACTTGGGATGTGTTGCATTTTATTTAAATAAGTCAATGTAATGTCTGTATGGAACAGTTTGACAGAAACCTAAAAAAAGGGAAAAAATTTATAAAACAGTATATAAGATTATACCAGATTTTGGTGGTGCCAGTGAGAATTGGCCTTCTGTGCAACGGCATGGGAGAAGAACTGTGATGGCGGGGGTGAACTGCTGAGAACAGCTGCATGATGCACATTATATGACCGTACGACAGATGAAAGAGTAGGAGAGTAACTGTATGTATACAATATACGTTACGTTATCGTAGATTGTAGTAGCAAAAGGACTCGACATTTATTAGTAATGAACGAAACACTGAGCCCACGCGGTCGCTAACCCCCGTAGGGGTGAAGGCGCTAGCTGGAAATAACGGGGGCTCGGCACTTTGAAATTATCTGCTGGCTGTCTGGGTGGTCGGGTCACGCCACAGGGAAGATGCGGGGAAGATGAACAAAGGAACACAGAGCTAGTACCCGGACAACGGGCACCACACGCGAAAAATCGTACAAAGTGATCTATGTATATTTCTAACAATATAGTCTCAGCACAATAAGGAACAATGATGTAAATCTTAGAATTAACAAATAATTACAAATAACATTATTACAAAAAAACCCCTAGATCTCTCGGTCTCTAGGCGCACAGGCTGCGCACTCCAAAAAAAAAGGTTCAACTCTAACAATAACTGTCTTGGGGGCGACTAGCCCGTCCCCCTTCTCTCTCTCTCTCGTTATGACGCACAAAAGGCATATACAGAAACACTCAACAGTGACAATATATTCGGGCCCCTCTCTCTCTCGTTATGACGTACAAAATTCATGTACAGAAACACTTGACAACGACAGGAACTTCGCGAGGGCTCGTAGTCCCTTTTGCGTACCGTACGCTGCACTGCCCGAGCATACACCAGCTCGGCTCCTCCACTAAGCGAGCTTTCTCGCTCAACGTTACGCAAACTCTGACTAACATGCGGCCCACTTTCAGTAGTTACTCTGTCACAACAGGCGCTTATTCACCAGCCTGGTCACAAGTCATTCTCCTTATTACTACAACAGATCAAAAGCCTAGTACAGATAACTACGCTCTGACACACACAGACACGTGAAGAAGGTACGCGACTCTGAGGGCTTGCCTTTGGCCCACGGGGCTGTCGTTTAGTATGAACTACCCAAAATGTGTCTTTACCAGGAAAACAAAACCCAAAATGGGAATTTAACTCACGCTCATACCAACTGTCGGCCCCGCTGCCAACACGTATGCCTCGACGCTTGGAAACCTCCTCAGCTGAACGTCCGGCCAATCCTCGAAACATTGCAGTCGCTGGCACCGTGTTTCCGAAGTGAAGAGCAGAGAGCAAGTCTTTTTTTCTGTGCGAGGTCAGTTATTTTCCCCAACCGTCTTACCGACGTAACCGCCCCTAGTCCCTTCGCTCGCCCACGGCACCCAATCACTGGACGACAGCCCAAGGACGGGAATGACAGGACTCAAAGTCTGCACAGTAACGCTTCCGCATGGTAACGACCTTTGAGACGACCTATGGGCACAGCTCAACACGCATTCCCAAGGTAGTCTGTGAATACACTCCGACCGGCAGAAGAAACTTAGGTCGACCAAGGAAAATGTGGCCAGATAAAGAACCATGAAAGTGGAACATCGTTGTGTGGCCTATACCTTGTTGCTACTGATGATGATTTTTTCCCCTATTTTTGTTGTTTGCTTGAGTTTTCCCTCAAGAATTCTAGAGATAGTATAGCACCTCTTACTGACCAGCCAGAGGTGAAGGCGCTGTTGTCACTACAATGGTTGGTAGTCCATGTATTTCCCTTTTGCAACATGTGTGATGTTACTCAACCCCCATCAGTTCCGGATTGCGAACTGATTTGCATAATTTGTCACTGGCGAAGAAGTGATGCAGTAGTGGCGTCGGAAGGGCAGTACATCTGACCCAGTGCAGCGGCCAGTAGTTGAGCACTGGACATCATAATGACGTCACATACTGTTTTGGGAATGGAAGGAATGATGCTGAGAATATGGTATGGAAGAAATGTGAAGTTAATTAGGAATGGGTGTGCTGTCCAGAAACCATTTATACCATTTGGGCGTTTTTTACGGAATAAAAAACCCCTTTGTATAGAGGCCATGCCCGTCCATCCTTCAGCCACTATCAGCCATCAAATCACTTCGGATTTTCTTGAAATTATGAAGAGTTCGTTACAAAAAGTTTTTGAGCAAGCGCGATTTTAATGAAAACTGGCCCAGTGAAAATCTAGCTGGGTAAATGGAATTCTCTCCGTTCTGCGGAAACATTTTGGCCTACTTGGATGCAGTTTGGTGCAAGAGTTGATGCTGTAGATAATTCCCGAGTTCCATGAAAAATCTGTGTAGTGAAAACCGTATATATGGGCTAAATTGAATTACACTTACGCGTGTACCGTAAAGTTCCATTACATTTTGAAAGTAAGGAATGCCTCTGTCAGATTTGTCAGCGCAGTATTCCAGATACGTCAAGTACGTTCCGTTATATATTTCTTTAACGTATGGTGTCTGACAGCTCAAATTTTATTAACGGAACATGCTAATGGTTTTCGAATTTGAATTCGTAAGTCAGGTTACTTTGGGCAGTACAGTAATGCATATATCTACGATGGTTGGTTAGTTTTCAGTGCTGTGTGTGTGTGTTTTGTTTGACTTGAGGAGTCTCTTGTGGATGGAAAGGAAAGAAACCTTGCAGATTACACTCGCTCAGAAGGCTCTTCTCGCATTACACTCTCTTCTTAAAACAAATGTAGTTGCAGCGCATAGAAAATTTTAAGTCCTGACATCTGCACGTTTCCCGTCTTTGTTACGGTTTGCGCATCATTAAAACCGTCACATGTGAGCTGGTGTTTGTGGAGTGGCTGATGGCCTCGTGATACCCGCCACTCCGGCGCGACTGCCGCAGAAATGGATAAAAGGATGAGGTAACAGCTAGTGTTTGGGGAGCGGCTGATGGCCTCGTGGTGTCCGCCACTCCGACGCGACTGCCGCAGAAATGGATAAAAGGGTGAAGTAACAGCTGGTGTTTGTGGAGCGGCTGATGGCCTCGTGGTGTCCGCCACTCCGACGCGACTGCCGCAGAAATGGATAAAAGGATGACGTAACAGCTGGTGTTTGTGGAGCGGCTGATGGCCTCGTGGTGTTCACCATTCGGGGGCGAGTGCCACAGAAATAGATAAAAGGGTGACGTAATTGCCAGTGGGGCCTACTGTGACGGATGTTTGATGGGATGTATCTGGTGAAGTGCGCGGTTAAACATGAAAGAGTCGCAGTACGTGCCAATTTAACTTATTCAAATACTGCCATCTGACATCAACCCTTTAAAGCCCAGTGGTTACTGTATGTACTGTACCTATAAAAATTCTGCTTTCTGCGCAAACAGTGTATTTATGAGTTTTCTTTGGACCTCGGAACAAACAACGATTATTTCCCTGTACAGCATGAACTGGTTGGGTTTTATAACCCAGACGGAGTTTGTTTACTGCGCGGTACGACCTGAATATATAAAATTTAGTTTCGTATCAGTCTCTAAAATGTTAATTCATGCACATCCCAGTGCAAGGGACATACACGCAGTACATTCATCTTAATTTGTACTGTAAAAATATTAGCATCATTGTGCTGATGAGTTGCTAAGTCATTCTCGAACTGTCTCGCCGTTTTTTGCGTTATCTCTTGAAGTTTTCAGTTGAGCGACGTCGAATGTTCAACTTATGTAGTATAACTTGACACGTGACAATAAAACGTCTCACGTAAGGCATTTGTGTTCTGTACAGGTGAAATTACAGGAAATGAGTAATTACTTCCTAACCTCGCAATAAAACAGAAAATGGACTATGTTTACATGTTAGATCTTTGCTGAGAAATTCGTGGAACCGAGCCCGTGTAGTTTTCCTCCCCCACACTAAAGGTGAACAGATTTGACGTTACGTACACGGAGGTGTTCATATTGTGTTCCGCAGAATCATGGGTTTCCACAGACGACTTAACCTCTTTCGTAAGCAGACTTCTTTTGTAATGAAACGGTAAATGTAATTTTGATAATACTTAGTAGTAGTTTGTTCTGCCTCCACATCGTGCATAATCGGTGCTGGGTTTGTTTGCAGTGCATGTCACCAATAATAAAAGTTCGTTTTTCATAAATGTACTTAACCTGTGCTTGAGATATTTATATATTTAAACAGTTTGGTCCCCCACCAAACAAGTACACATTTGCTCTGCAGGGGTTCAGAGAAAATTCGGATCGTCTTAAGGGTTCCAAAGATGTAAAGAACTACAGATAAATAGGATGCAGTTGAGTGGGGTATTTGGGTGGTCCGAAACTTGAAATTAAGACAAGAGCGGACAACGGTATTTGCTACAAAACAGTCTTCGAATATTCTTTTTTTCTCTGCGTAGATGTAAGTGAATAATTTTCTCTTATTGTGTACAGGAAGTCGATGACAAGCCGGAATGCCGTAATTTTGTCATCTAGGATATGCTACGGCAAGTCTGGGAGACTGGTCTGAAATTAAAAGAAATTCCATGTGTTATCCATAGAAAGTCGCGGGGCCCCCAGATTATCAGCGAATTTTTTTAGCCAATCCGTATTAATGAAAATTCGGTTCATTTGGTAAGCCAAATGCGTGTACTGCGCATGTGCTGTACTGCAGTAATCAAGTTTCATTAAAGTTCTGCATGGCATAAACTTACCGAACTTACCAAACCTTTCCCAGAGCGCCGAAAGCGTTGATTATCTTTACTCTCGTCATCGCCATGATAGCATTAATTTTTTAGTTCTGTTTTTATGTTTTAATTACGTAATTCGTTTTCTGTTTTTTATCGCCTTGTTTCATTGTTTTATGTTATTCTTCATTGCCACTGTTCTGTATGCGTGTTGTGCTAATTATTCGCCACGCGGATGTTGGCGCAGAAATTTAATAAACAGCAACTCAATTGAATTGAATTTTCACACTCGTTTTCTCCGTCCCCATGAAATAATTCATCTCTGCGAGATGAATTTTCAGTAGATTTAATTCATGTGGTGGTCACTGAAGCTTGTCGGTAAGGCTGTTTCGGAGAACATTTGTCGGCTAGTGTTGACAGACACGAAAGTGAACAATTCTTGGTCAACGCGTTTATTTCGATCTACAGGAAGGAGGAAGGGAGGGAGAGAAGGATGAAGGAATTGAAGGAAGAAAGGAAGGAAGGAATGAAGGATTGATTGATTGAATAAATAAATAAAAAGAAAAGCAACATGGAACTACGAACGACAGTAAATGTAGTGGTTACATACATGTCGAGTATCACGTGATCCTAACCCGTGTCAGTGCTGTCAAGTACCAGCTTCCATTATTTTCTTTTCCGTGTCCTATTCTGCTATTGCCTACTAATTTAACCGAATTTCTGTCAGGTATAGTAAGTTCTGGATGTACTCAATTAGGTGTTCTTTACGCAGAACAACAACGAAATTCATGTATTCAGACGACGTCCATGTGCCCACTCGTTGTCTCTGTGACCTGCTGTCAGCGTCTGTGCTGCTTTTTATTTCGGCACAGAAGTTTGCAAAAAACTGTCGATCGATTGCGAGTTTCGTGAAAATCGGCGCAGCGACAGTCAACCGGGGGGGGGATTAATGGAGTTTGAACTTTTAACGTTCTATAGCCCTTGATATATTTTGATGAAATTCGGTGTAAAAGACCGGCAAATAATTCTGGCCAGGAATGTATGAGTTTTACGAAACTAGCTATGGGAAGGCCATAATTTTCTTACAGTCGTAAATGTCTTTGCATTGGCCCGTTTACTTTGAAGCACTATCACTTCTATAAGTGAAGAAAGAACACGTTCGTGGCTTTCAGTCTGTGTCTTGTACGTGGCACCGTTCTGACCATCTGGTTCACTGGTGTGCAGATTGCTTAGGGATGGTACACCGATACTGACATTGTTGAAACGAGCAAATTACGTTGAAGTTAACACTATAAGGTTTTGACGGCGGTGTGTAACGTGCCGATACATACTTCTTCTCTTGGACTTTATCCATCGTGTAACATACATAAAACACTAAAACACTACGTTTTGGAAGCCGGCTCTGCTTCCGTCTTCAGGCAACTTATCAGGAGCTTATCTACACTTGCGATTGGTTCATTGGTACCCAGTAACTGAGAATAGCTTTATCTGAGGATTCTAAGAGATTAGATGCTTCTTGCCTGAAGACGGAAGCTTCCGAAACGTAGTGTTTTAGTGTTTTATATATCTGTTACACGATGGACAAAGTTCAGAAGAAGAAGGCTATATAGATTTGTGTTGAAGTCAGCTAAGCATTTCCCGAAATAAGTTAAGCAGTTTCCGAGCTGTTTCATGCATCTAGACGGGTAATCACAGCTGTTTAAGTTGGTATTGCGGGGGGATAGGAAGGTAAACCTGCAGTTGTCCTTCTGCACGCTACGGAGGCGTGTGAGAGAGTGAAGGAACAGCTCCACGAATTCTGAACCTCGATATTAGATGTGGTGAGTATTAATCTTATGCCGCCATCGCGGTACCGCCGGTACAAAAACCAACCGTACCGACTGACTGAGAGGCTGTGTGGGCCTTACTGAAGGTGTTGGGCCCTGTCTGGCCGGAATCGAACGGCGTCTGGTCCAGCTGTTCGCGAAGAGTGTATACATTTTGGTGATGGCTACACTGAAGCTTACTTTTTATTTAAATTAAATGAATGTTTTGTTAAAAATAATCGTGGAACTTCTTCAGTTGGCGATATGTTTACTTCTTGTGACAGCATATCTAATTAAGAAACCCCCTGTACCCTCGAAGCGAACGACACTCAGTGTAATTAAGGTCAAATCACGCAGTGAATTGTTATGCATGATACTGGCATGTATTCGCAGCTATCTTAAGATCCGCTCCGAGATATAAATATTTAGTTTTTGACACCTGTCATCCAGATACTGTATTTACTTGAGCAAAAATGTGAGATCTGTGGTTATTTTCCGAAGCCAGCAGGGGTCCACGAACGATAAAGGATGGGAAACACTGCTGTAGTACGTAGCATAGTCCCTGTGCTAATTACCACAGAGAGCAGCGCCGCTGTGTAAAGGGAACGAAAACATTAGAATATGTCGGCCAGTTACTGCAGTGAATGTGTGTAGGTATACTATGGGGTGCGACGCACAGTAAGGAGGACGGTACCGCCTTCAGCATTTAGGCGATATTGCGTATAATTATCTTAAAGAAATAACAACTTGGATGTTTCATGTGGATTGAGCAGAGTTTAGAGACCATTGACGATACCATGTGAGCTTTATTACGGAATATGGGGACAAATGAAAGGAGAAAATTTACATACGAGCTGAGAAAAAGTCATCTCTTCCAGGGGGCGTGTTCCATTGATACATTTCTCTGATGCTCTGATGCTAGGTACTCATGGTAATACGCCGAAGCCCAGTGTCCTGGGCTCGGCTATCATGGCACGGAATTAAGTATGGCTGCCATATCTTATTTCTTTGTGTGTGTTGTATTCACATCTTCCTAGAGGCGTAGACATTGGTATAAATATATTGGTGTGAATGGTTGACAGGGTGTGGAGGGATGATGCACGTGTATGACCAGATGGGATAGGGTTGTTTTCTGACTGGCAGGAAGAAATGCCAGCTTCTTGTGCGTCTGCTTGTTCGATACAGTGGAATAGATGTGCCAGTGCTGTGCGAACTTTCCGGCAGCATGTCGATATCGCGAGAGTTCTGAAGCGATGCTATGGACTGTACACTGAAGTACAAGTAAGAACGGGAACTCAGTCTGAAATCGTGTTATGTGTAACCCTTCAGAACCAAATACTTTTTTTTATATACTATCGGGTTTGCCGTATTTACTCGAATATAAGACGATGTTTTGTCCCTTAAATTTGACGCCTAAATATATGAAACACACTTAACCTCGCGTATGAAGCGCCGCACTGGGTCGCGCCAAACCGCATCACTTTAAACCGGACCATTCGGAGCCAATCAAAGGCCTGCATCGCCAAATCGCCATGTGCGTTACGCGCCCTTCTGAGATATTACTCAGCATGGAGTAGTAATCCCCTACCGACGTTTCGGGATAACATATCAGTCTCATCTTCAAGGATCAGGAAATCCAAAAGAACACGACCGAGGTTAACTGACGTAACCTTCTGTTTTTGGTACAATGTCTATCTTATATTTTTTTAAAAAGCCAACATTTCGGAAGCCGCCTCTGTTTCCTTTTGCGGGCGAAGAAGCACTTACCCTCGTGAGCCCCTTAGTTTGAGCTATTCTCAATCATTGGGCACCACAGAAACAGTAACTTGTTAAGATATTTATCTGAAAACAGATCTCGTCCGAAGCTAGTAACAGGAAATGGCTGTTGAAAAATATAGAAGCGCTGCATATCCAATGCAGCGGATGAGACTGATGATGATACACGTATGTTGTGGAATGGCGGGGAAGAGGAAAGGGATGTTAGCAATACGTGTGAGGAAGATGAAGGTCCATGCAGTGAAGACGGAGACAGTGACACTGGTTGGTGAAATAAGATAGAATCTGACCTGGGCCAGATCAATCCAGTCCCTGCTCCCCGCCCATCCCACTTACCGAAGATACATCTTAATATTATCCTTCCTTACACGCCTGGTTCTTCCAAGTGGTCTCGAGAATATCAGACGCCCCAAATTTGTCGAATTATAGCAAAGTTTCGGTTCCTAACCGAACCAAACCTGAACAACTGTTAAACCATGTAACAATATTTCCCTCACTAGTGCTGCTCCTTTTGTTGAACACATTTAGTTCGTGTATCAGTTAAAATTCTGGCGTTTACTCTCGTGAAATAATTGTTTTTTAATTAATCGCCATGCCATTAAGACTTTCGGGGAAATGGCGATACAGCTGCACGCATTCTTAATAATAATAATTAACCTTTGTATTATATGGAGACGAGTGGTCAGCTTAAGCCCCTAACATTTTATTACACCCAGTGAAAAATGGCAGTAACTATTGTGCTGAAGCCCTAGTGGACTTGCGAGCCCGTATTGAAAACGTGGCGAAGAGAGAATTCTCTACACTCAGTGAGATCGAACGTCGATCCTGCGGTTGTTCAGCTTGCAGCGTAGTCAGTATTTTGAACGAGCTGCGTATTTCTTTGGAATTAGGACTAGACATTCGTTGCTTTTAAAGCTCTGTGTCAAAGACGAGATAAAACTTAGGAGATTTCAGGCTTCCACCCTGGTGTTATTGAGCTCATTTTCCTGTGAAGTTGCGCGGCGTCGGAAGAGGGGTGGTGGTGACCAGCTAACAGCCCACCGTGTAGCGTCACAGAAGAACGAAGCACTCGAGATGTGTCCTTTCTTTATGTGCAATATTCTCAGACAAAAGTGATGTCTTTAACGTCGCACTGCAGCTGTAAGAAGAAGAAGAAGAAGAAGAAGAAGAAGAAGGAAAAAAACACCAACAGTAAGAGTATGTGCGTGACAAGTGCAGGATTCGAACGTAATAGGGAGTACAGTCAGGGAAAGTGAGTAAAATGTGCTTATTATAAGTGAGAAGTGAAGACCAGTAGCAGTGCGAAAGTAAAATGAAGTATCATGGTCGGTACAAGAATAGCGTAATTTGCCGTCACCTTCTAAAGTCAAAGATGACGCAGAGAACACTGAGGATTTTGAAGGTAAAAGCGTCGATACGGGAATGAATGAAGAGTGTCGAAAAGCAGCAGGCGGTTGCAGTTGTCGGTAAATACTGCATCAGCATGGACACACCGCGTAGCAGATTACATTCAAAACGTGCGTGGAAGAACATGAATAAAGAACTTTGAAAAAACATTTTTTGCCTAGAAGGGGTTAGGTGGTGGGCACAGGGTGGAAGCCATTACTTTCATGCAACTGTATTTTCACGTTGCATGGAACTAATTCCTTGAAACCAGTTTCTTTGGTGTGCGCACTCCGTAGCCGATGCAGATGGGTTACTGTGAAAACAGACAAGAGGCAGCATTTTTTTAGTAAATCTGTAATAAAGAGAGCATTCCATGTATACATCTAAATCCTAGTTTAACGCGAGGTTTAACATTCAGTAGTTTTGCCTTCTGCCCACAGAAACAGCGTTAACTGATCGGTTTATACAACCGAGACGGAGTGTACTGCGCGGTACGAGTTGGCTGTGGATAAAAGTTGTATTACCGATGTTCACACGGCGAACGTTGGTGTGATGAGACGTAACACAGCTCACTGTCGTGGTACACTGCTTCTCGGTCGCACCCGACTTCCTATTCCCAGCCGCAAAGTATATCAACCTGCCAATCTAGACTGACTGATGGAGACAGCCATCCTAAGGCAAGGTTCTTTGCTCCCCCCTCACTGTACCGGAAGTTATGTCGTTTTCTGACGGAGTTGCAGAATCCCTTGAGCCCTTGAGCCAAGGGGCAACATTTGTGATTCGTATTCCAAAGTTCCTGTTTCGCATCTCGACCGGAACACAGGTTATCCTGACACAATTTGTGTGGCTTTCCTGAGTCCGTTCAGGAACTTCCGGGACAGCATCTCAGGTTCGGTCATTACCGCTTCCTTCCACATTGTTTCCAGTTCATTGTCCACTGACGTCACACTGTCGTCACACAGCCCACTAGAGCGCGCCGCGTAATTGTGAGGTCCGGGCGATCTGTGCTCCTGCGCTGAATAAATCGAGAAGAAGGGAAAAATAAGTTGATAATTGGAGGGTATGTTACAAGTTACCAGACCTGTGCTAGGTTAGCTGTCAAACAGAAAATTTCCTTATATATTTTAAACTTTCATAGTTCAGTGTTAATAATTATGTGTACATTGCCATGTAGTGTGTTCGCATTCCCAAATCTCGCAGGTTTAATTTTCTTCTAACTGGTAGGATCTAAGCTGATTTGATCATAATGGATATATTGTTGATTTATGTAAAACGTGTTCATTACCTAACTTCGTGGAACAGATTCCCACATTGAGTTCCTCAGTTAGTGAAAAAATTCCTCGTATTTAATGCCAACCGAAGCTTTTGTACCGTGCAACCACATACAGCCCCTTGTCACCTTCTCAATCTGTAGTCATTCCACAGCCATTTGTCCCCGTCTCAAGCTACAGCATTCAGTTCAAAGGCACTTGCCCCACTTCCCGTCTCAAGAAACACGCACGCACGCGCACGCGCTCGCGCGTGCACACACACACACACACATTCAGTCCACAGCTACTTGTCCCTATAGCAAGCCGTTTGTAGACAGTCCACATCCTCCCGTCTTATTACGTTTATATTTATTTTGGTATTTTTCCATCTATCACTAGGTCTTCTACGCGTTCTCTTTTCCCTCGGTTTTCACATCATAATTTTATATACATATGCCGTTTCTCCATGTGTGTTAAATGCCCCACGCATCGCATTCTTTTTAGTTTGTTCATTGTCGACGAAGTCCACACTAACGACATTTCGATCGTCTGGACAGGCTTGTGAGAAGTGAACATGGAATTAGGGAAATATCATTGATATCTTGTGAGGATGTTGCGGTGATAATGTTTGGCGATATGAAAGTCTGTTGGTGAAATTTGGGCATTGTCGGTCGGCATGGCGTCAGGCTGTCCATAGTTTCCGACGGAATTGTGTGGCAATGTTACATGATTCTAAATTCGTGCATGCGCGTAAATGGCCATTTAAGTTTTGTTCCAGGGCCTACAGTGCTGCAGGGTGTGTGTGTGTGCGCGTGCGTGCATTGGAATTCGCAGCGGTGTTAAGGAAGTGCCCTAAAATTAATTGAATTGACGGATATTGATGAATCATTACGGTACCTTGTGGCTGATTCCTCCAGGGGTCGCAGTGAGGAAAATGGGCCAACTCAGTATGATCAGTGAAGTTGATACAAACTTAACCGAGCTGGAAAAGATAACTAGGAACCTAAAATCCCAGTTTGACGGAGAAGTGGCAAAGGTTCAGCCGGAAGTAAAGCACACAAATCAGCATACACCTTTGTACCCTGATAGTTGCATAATTTACTCGTTGCACAATGAAACTGATTCTGGATTTGTGAGTGCTGTAAACACACGTCAGTTTATTGCGTAAATCTCCTGTCGCAATGATAGCACTGTTGCATCGAGCTGTGCTGTCGTATTGAGTAAAGATGGAGGGAGCGACCTTGTGTATTAAGCTTTCAAGTTACGTAGAAGTTACTCTGACGACATTTTTGAATCCTGTTTTGTCCACATAGATTATTATTATTATTATTATTACTACACTTAATCCTTGTTTGACGCCGTAGTGGTGTCCTGGAAACGTTGGCATAAATCAGAAATTATGTTCTCGTAAGAAAAAATTGAATATGTATTGGTGAGGGGCCTCTTTATATGCGGTGTATGTAAATGTATACGTATGTATGTACATGTATTTTTATGTTGTTTTGTGTTACTGATATTAGTGTAGAAACAAAATATCTATCTTTTTTAGCCTTTGTAACTTAATACGCAATATCAATTTGCCTACACCTGTCACGGATGATACGTGTGCGTATCGTCACGGAAGACCAAATTCGCTCTCACACTTTATACAGATTCTTGTTGGGGTTAGGTTAGGGTTTCGGTTGTGTCAATTTAATGATGATGGTCAGGTTAGGGGTTTTGCTATCCGTCGTCGTCTGATTTGTTCCAGTCTACTTCGTAGTTACGAGCCTTGTCACGGATGGTACATTTTCCATTATCATCGCTGCCAAAGATGCTCTGTCACATAATCAAGTTCATTCCCACAGGCCTTACAGCGCAGTCACTTTTTTACCTTCAAATCATACACGTTACTCCAGTTAATATTCCTGCTACGATTATTCGTGTTCGTGCGAGGTTTTTTTTTTGTGCCTCAGATTGGGTGTGTCATCGTGGCCTTCGTAGATAGGACATGAAAGAAAAAAGACATGCAAATAAGCCATGTGGTCTGATATAAATGGCGAGCGCACCATAACTGATGCAGTTTGCAGTGAGCGCATAGCCTCCACATTCTGTTTTGCGCCGTGACATTCGTATTCTGACGGCAGCGTCAAAGTTTGCAGCCGCTCAAAGGACGTTAAGTCGAAAATGAGACGGTGGATAGTAAGGAGTGGCGAAATCGGCAGGGGGGGGGTTAGAGCCAAAAAAGGTCTAAAGCAAAGGCTAGGTGTGTTCATTTACAGTTCGAAGAGAATGTGCAGCCAAAAGCGGACATAGAGAAAAGACGGAGAGAATAATGGGGCTTACACACAAGGCGTTCTTTTTTTACGTCGTAAAGATCTTAATACACATAACTCAAAACTACCACTCCCCCCAGTTTTGGAAACAGGCCTAACCCTCCCCCCGCCCTCCAAAAAATCAGAACATTCCCCGAACTGACGCGCCGTCCCGTCGGTCACCATGGTGACTGTATTGCACTGACACCAGCGACAGTGACGGTGGTTGTGATAATGGCGTCAGAGTTTCCTTTCCGCGGCGAGCGTAGGTTAATTTTCGTTGCGCGACGGCGTTCTGCGGGCAAGAGTTCGGGGAAGTGCTGTAGCCTTTTCTTGTCGAGTGCATTGTGATGCCCACGCGCTTAGCTTCTGACGTCACTAGACGCTGACGCAATGTTTCGTCTCGCTCATCCTCTGCAGCAACAAGGGCAACGGAAGGGAGAGGCCCGTTGAAAAGAAATTTTTAATTGTGGTGCTTAACGACACTGCAGATTGCTAAGATTATGTAGTGATAGATGAGTGGATGAGTGTGGAGCTTTGGGGGAATAATATTGAAAGGGGATAACCGAAGTACGCTTACCGAACCTGTCCCAGTGAAATGAAGTGGCAAGGCAAAACGAAGTTACGAAAACAAGTGATAAAGTTAACTGTTTTCTGTTGCAGTTATCTATAATATCTAACATAATTTCGTCCAAGTTACCAACATTTTAAGGAATGGATGCTAACAAAACCTGTTCCTTCCGCAGACCCTCGGAGTAACACAAAACACCACCCATTCACAAATCGCACGGTGTGTCATGAATCTCATTGCCTTACAGTTCGTTCCTTTTCCTCATGCGCCAGGGGCAAAAGGAATGCTAATTAACGTGAAAAATTCTACGTTCAGCGTACAGAACTTAAATGTTTGCGAAATTCGAAATTCTCACCGCGGTGGCAAGTGGGATTCCGGTCTTCTGCGATGTGACTCTGTGTTTTTGAATGTGTGGACCCCGTCGTATAGAAGGACCGTATTACTTCGGTCTTTGAGTTTGGAGTCCACCCTTACTAAGGCACTAGGGCCATTCGAAAAGCCGCGAACCACCAACCCATCGACACAGTTTCACATCCTTAACGACTGCTTTCTCCCCATTTATGTGTTTTGTGTGGATCTCAGAACAAACAGTGATTATTTCCCTACACAGCATTAACTGACTGGGTTTTATAACCTAGGTGGAATGTGTTTACTGTGCGGTACGAAATGTATTTAAATATAAAAAGGAACTAGGCTAGCCAGTACACTGATGTTAAGAACTTTATTCCGGATTCCGGTGTGCACACTGCACGTGGATGGCACATGGTACACACCAGACTCAACGTACTCATTATTGCCATTTATGCTTTTGTTCTACCATGCCACCAATGCATGTTGCAGAATAAATAAATCTTTACCAAGTGTCTATAGCTAGCTTCCTGTTGGCGTTTGTTTCAAATCTTTGCCAGCCAGGAAATTCTTAAGGATTGCGAAGGGATGGAAATAATCGCGGGCGAAAGTGGGACTAAGGTAGCGTCGTACCAGTGCCGCTGGTACTGCGAAGTCTGGCGTTAACTTGCAAGGTGATGGCGCTGTGGCGCAGCAAACCAAGCCACTTGCGACGAATGGCCTGCCGTGTCATCGCCGGTAACACTCAGCAGTTACAGCATCACAAGAATAATAATAATAATAATAATGTCTACCACCACCACCACCACCACCACCACCTTAATTGCCCCAGAAGGCAGCCATGAACCTGCTCATGGTTGGGGTTGGGGAAGGTGGTGTCTACATGTTACGGATGTCTGTTCTTAGTTTCGGGGTCGGGTTATTGGCCAATGTTTTCATTTCCTGTAAGATCGCTCTGCAGAAATCCTCTTCGTGATGGACGTTCGTGTGAACTTCGTGACCGAGAGTCCTTCACTGACTTTCGTGATCGGCTGTGGGTTTCTTTGGCACCCAGATGATCGTAGACAATGCTGTACCCATTACTTCGCAAAACTGTAGCTCTGCGAGACGTTAGTCTGTCCTGTCGAATGTTATGTGACTTAGGCGGCACACCGAAGGAAAGAATCTTGCAGCCTGCAAATACGTTTGCATAAAATCGCTTTGATGCCCGACATGAGGAAAGGCGAAATATCTTTACTCAGCTTCAAGCATGAAAGTGTAGTTTGTTACTTGAACCTGAGAGCACGCATTTTGATATTTCATACCGGAAATGAAAATGATATTTTAATGTAGCCCATCTGTTTGTATGAAACTAATTGCTTGAAACGCGTTTATTCGTTGCGCACGCTGCCTTAGCGCTTGTTGACAGACATTTCAGTCCCGATGAACATCGTAGGTCAGGGGTCTTTAACCCGCGGTCCGCGGGCTGCATGCAACTCTCCAAACGTTTTTGTGCTGCCCCCCAAAAAAGAAGGCAGATATAACTTAGTTCGCAATCTGTTTGATCACATCATATCGTTTGATAATAAACTTCAGGTGTGGGTACTTCTGCTACAATGAGGTGACTGGACACACTTCTCAAGCTTGTCAGAATGCTTGGCCACGGACGCTGCGAAGTGAGCTTCAGCAATAGACGGTCTAAGGACTGAATTCAGTAACAGGTTCACAGATGTCAAATGAAATAAAAAATCAGTGAATTTATTTTCAGTGTACGTTTGCCGATGTTCCTGGCGATATGCAGAACTTGGCCGTTGAGCAAGTAAAGCTTGAAGACCCTGCCGAAGGGACAGTCGCATTGCGGTCAGGAGCTTGTCAGATATTGTGCACTGTGTTGCAATAGGCGTGTCCACACTCACGACCACTATGAATTAACAGTATTTAAATAAAGAACAACAGTATTTACTGGACCGTGAACGTACCGTTAGCGGTCAGTGAGCTGTCGTGTAGCTTGAGAGTATCTTGAACTCTCGTGAGTGTACCGTGAGCTTACAGTGAGCTGTTGTAAGTACCATCAGTGTACCAGGAGCTGTCGTGAGTATACCGTGACATGTGAGTGTACCATCAGCGTACTGTTAACTTATCGTTAGCGTACACGTAATGGGCATCAAAGTTTCACAACTCGTCGTTGGTCTCGCTGCAGCCATGTTCTATCATGTTTTGCACTGTGATGTACTGGGACTGCAGACTACTACGTTGAGAAAACGATCTAAGCACTATTGCGTCTCACGCGACTGGGTTTATTAACAAGCTGCACCCCGAGTAATACCTCCGCTGTTAAACAACATTGCTCCTCGTACGGAGTCCTGTTTCTGTGCATGACACTGAACAGTTTATCGTGAATTCATGGATACACTTTTTCTGTGAAATTCTAACTTCTTTTTGTGATCATGCAAAACGTTAAAACGCGGAAAGTGAATGAACAAGAACCAAGTTTGACGGGGACATGTAAGACGATGCTCGGATTATGTTATGTACACCTTTCATGTAAGACAGCGCACAGGTTTCATGGCGATAAGCACAGCGGGTGGGTGCTGATGTGTCGTAAAGCGAACCCATTTTAAGCAGTTTGTGATTATGAGTCGGGGCTTGTGTGTATTCTACGTACGAGATGTCGGATTGCCACAGCGGGGTGTTGGTGAGGATTCCAGTCTTCCCGGATGTGAAGTTGTCTGGATTAGTATATAGGTATCGACGTTGCAAAGGCGCTGTGATCTCCCGAAACAACGGGAATTGCACGCTTAAAGACAGCGTCCCGGATACTGGAATTCTCATGTATATCTATGTATGAGTATATAGCCGCCGCCGCCGCCGCCGCCACAGCGGTATCTAGTGCTGCGTGCGGGCCGACCCCAAGTGGCCGCGTTACCCTACCTCTCTAAAGCTGCGATAGTGTGTTCAAATACCTCTCGTTGCGCGGATGTATACAGTTTCTTGTGTTTTGTCCCGCGTAGAGGCCTTTCGACTGGTCGGTTTCCCATACACCGATTCCTACCAAAGGTGCACAGTATTTATAAAATAATGACGCTGCAAACATACACGTAAGAGCGAACAGCGCGTACACAGTGATACGGACGTATACTGAAGACCCTTACGAACTGGATCTTGAAATCTTTCAAACGGAAATTTCTGAGCCTCATTGATGCTTATCGCCATCTGGAAGGATGGTTAGGCAGATAGATGACACAGATAGGTGGATAGGTAACTAGATACTGCGGAGTGGTAAGTAGTTAAATATAATAGACAGATTTGTAAGTAGGTAGACATTACAGATAGGTAGATATCACAGACACGTAAATAGATATCGTGGATGGTAGGTCGGAAATAAGGAAGGTATATATAACAGATAGATGGATAGGTAGGTACGTATAACAGGTGGAATAGTAGGTAGATGTCACAGGTACGGGATATGTGGATATATTCCTCATCTTATGTGTTACTTTATCAGATTCTGTAAGATGCCAATTCGGTCCAGCGAAATTTGAATTTATTTTTAGTGATGATGAATAATGAAACGCTGGAGACATGCATGTGAAATCTGTGCAGACAGCGCGCACAGGTTCTTTACGCATTCTGTTCCGAATGAGTGAATTAATTGTATGTTAACGTTCACAGACACGACGTGATGGAACTTTGGATTTATGACAGAAATAGGTCTGTTTTTAATTCGCCGACATTTGCGCTCGGACGAACTATGCACCAATACATGAAGTATGTAAATGTATGTATGTATGTATGTATGTATAATTCATGTATGTGTATATGATGTATGTGTGTTTATGTGTATGTATGTATGCATGCATGTATGTATGCATGTATGTATGTATGTATTATGTGTGTGTGTATGTATATATGTATGTGTGTTTATGTGTATGTATGTATGTATGTACGTGTGTGTGTGTGTATGTATGTATCTATCTATGTATGTGTGTTTGTGTGTATGTATGTATGTATGTATGTATGTGTGTGTGTGTGTGTATGTATGTATGTATATGTATTTGTGTATGTATGTATGTGTATGTATTTATGTATGTATGTATGTACGAACGTGTGTGTGTATGTGTGTATTATGTATGTATGCATGTATGTATGTATGTGTGTGTATGTATGTATTTATGTATGTATGTGTATGTATGTATGTGTAGCTGACTTTAGGCTGATATTTCGGAAATGCTCTTTGTGTGTACTTCGAGTCCTGACCGTTTTTCGACTGTCTTAAGTTATTCCTGGTTTTTCCCCCAGTCAACTGCATTATTCGTAAGTCATGCCATTCGACGCTAGATTTGAGTTAATGTCGGAGCGTTAAAATAAAACCCAATAAATTCAGTTGTATAAATGTTACTACACTCTTTGTCCAGTTGCATAATTGTTGCTAGGGTGGTTAAACATATTGAAGAATGTCAGAAGCATACACTGTTGCCACAGGTATACTTTGGGCACAGAACAGTATGTTTATTGTATAATCATGAACCATACTTAGGAAAGATGCTTCTGCGATGCGTAGTTGTATATGACGCCGTGTAGTTGGTAATGGGTTAGTGCTGTCCTGCATATGGAGGCAGGAAGCTCCTCTGAAATGACTAAATAATTACCAGTCGACACGGCGTCATCCCACACAACTGGTCCTCAACGGGACACGCACAGTAGGCCCGCTCGGCGCGTACCAGTTCCTGGTTTACTGGGTCAGGTGCTGGTGCTGTTACAGCATATTGATCCATTCCCCGCCCGCCCCGGTATTTCTGCGACCTGCGCATATATCAGCAACCAAAAGCACATGACCACACCGCAACGTTGCTTGTGATCTGGTGCGACGGAGCCCATTCAAATTTGAACGTAAAACTTTTACGTAAAATCGTTATATGCCGTTAAGTCTCCCCACACAGAAGCCCTTCCGCATACCACAGTTATAACCCTGTATTGTGACTCTCAGAGGACACTTTAAATGACAGCTTCACTAAATATGCACATTGTGTGACTTTTTCTCGGTAAAGGTCGAGACTCAGGTACCGACTGCAGCATGGGTACCTCTCACTGTTATTTATCACTAAACTCTTATGTCTCTTGCCGTAGTAGTGATAACCAAATACTTGCTAGCTGAGCCGCAGTCGGCACGGCGTACTCGCTGTTGGGCTTACCTCGGTGAGACCAGGCAGCGTTGTACCTCTTTCAAAAACCTTTGCTGTGTTAGGAGTGCATTCATAGCGCCAATCGCAGTGAATGTTTTTGAAACGGATAGAATAGATTTGGTGGTGCGTGCGCCATGCTTACCAGCTTGCTTCATACTTTCAGGCACGGTTGACACCTGATGAACATTATATTAAAGATGTTTGAATTTCTTGTCTATAAAATTTCATTACTGCGCGCCAAATTAGATCGTTCTCCGTGTGTGCGTTCTTATGAACGTTTATCTTTGAACGTCTCCACAGATAATAGTCACAGTTCATCAGGTAAGGTGATCGGGCAGGCCACAAAGACGAATAATTATTCGTTCCCAAAAAATGTTGCGTAAGGCCTATCGATTGTATGGGCCGCTGAGCCATTATTTCTCCTTGTCACTCAAACTACAGAAAAGGTTGCGAGAACTTTTGTACTCTCCTTTGATTATATCCGAAAGAACGTGAGTGTAGTTTTTCTTGTCGCACTGACCACACATCATACTTCAGCAAATATTATGTTATGGCACATTGTATAACAGTTCGAGGAGATTATCTGCTGACCCTTACCTGGTACTGTGAGTATTTACTTGACCATTTAAGTGGTCTCGTATATAAAGAAGACAAAACTGGATCGACTGTATCACTCTTTACTGCGTCACAAACCCGGTCACAGAACTATGCTCTAACAAGAAATATTATCGTGGGCGTGCTTTCCGACGCAATGCTACATCTGTAGGAACATGCCGACCGGCTCTCGCTTCTGTGACAAAGAACCCGTTAGACTTTCTTTCATTATTGAATGTATCGTTATTTTAGAAGGACCCGAAACATCGAATAATGGAATGCAAAATATGTTGCCATACTTCCATACTTTTCGTAGGACTTTTTTCCTTTATAGGCTTCTGCAGTAAAAACGCTGTGAGATGCAGAGTAGTTCCATATTCACGAACGACAGTTTATACAGGCCGGTGATGCGGAGAGATTATGCATTGAACTCTCTTATTGTTGTGTGAAAGAGCCGTTAGCTGATGCGCAGCAAATTTCTGGCGATTAGATTATTCAGGAGTGAGTTAGACAGTGCCGATAAGCTCGCGGCTTTTGGGGGTTCCGTCCGCGTTGAACTGTATTCCCTGTAGATAAGGGTACCGGGTGTTTCGGAGAACTCAGTTTCCTGGTCACGTAACATTTTCTTGTGGTCTGTTGGAAGAACACAGTTGAAATAACACAGGCTGGATGTGTTGTTTGCTGTGTACGTTGGAGCTCCACTGCCGACTGGCTACAGTAACGACGGTGCTTCATGGCTCCCGTTACTTGCTTAGTGTACATGATGTGACGGTACTTTCAAACATATCGTGACAGCTTTTGTACAGTGCGTTTACTGTTTTCATTCATCGCTGTATAATTCCTGAAGTTGAAATGGTTTATTAGCCAACCCATGATGCAGCCAAACTTAACTGTCAAACCATCTTGCAGGCTGTATACCATTCAGACAATTATTAACGATTATTACATAACAGCGACATGCGAAATTTGACAGAAACCATCCCATTGTGCTATATCAATTGTATAATATATGAAATACGGTCAGTACACAACAACATCAATGTAGTAATATAATGTATGCAATAGGTTACACTATCATTCCGAATTACGCCAACATAAAGGTACCTGTCACATCCCAGCTTCGCGTATAACACAAAACAAAATTCACACGATTCGCCTCAAAGATGAAATTAAGTTTCCATACAGCCATAGTGTAACCTATTGCATACATTATAGCACTATATTGATGTTGTTGTGTACTGACGGTATATAATATATTAGAATTTTAAAATGTTTATAAGTCAGAAGCTCTTTTCTTCTTCTTCCTCCTTCTCGTCGTTCTGTCGCTGCTCAGGCCTTGCTAGGGCTCACTTCCATCTTATCTGTGTTCTGCCTGCATCTCTTCTTCCTGTATGGTGATAATGGTGGGCGAAGTTACGGTCCCTGTTTTCTGTCATGTGTGTGATGTGTCCCGTCCACGTGTCTTCATTATCTTAAAATTTTACTTACATTTAACTCATGTTTTGTGTCGTCATTTCGTACGTGATCCACACGTGTTAATTCCGTTCACGAATTAAATTTCGGCTGCCTTCTCTGAAACGTCCAGACTCGCTCGAGGGCCCACCCAGTATCCTGTTCAGCAGATATCGGGTGCGCTTCCCCCGGGGATAGGGTGTCAGGGGCGTGAAGCTGACCGTCTAGTGTCAAAGTTTATTTAGTGCAGCTGTACCTCTTATTGGACTGCACCAGGAACACCTTTACCTTGCGACCAAGCGCTCATCCACAGGTCATTGTTTTAGTACAGTCATTATTACGTTCGTTTAATTAGAAAGTTCGCATTAAATTGTGTCGTGTAATATCCAGTTGACAGTCAGTGGGAGGCAGTAACAGTTGTGCGGCTGCAGTGGCTCGGTTACTAAAACTGTCGTTTTCTGTTTACTTAATTCTGAGTATTATTCGTTATGTGTTAAACATTATTTTATTTGATGAAGCGAGATGATTAAATGTTACTGACAATGTACAGACAGAACACGTGCTTCTTAGTGGCGTCTTAGCATCTAAAGTAGGGTACAAACGGTCCGCACTCGAGGGTGAGATGTCGAGACGTCTCGTTCATAGCCTCACTACAGCTCCTTTGCAGGTGTACCAGTTTAAGAACATTAAGTCACTGCAGGTGCTCGACTCCTGTCTTCCAGTTGGTGCAGTAGTCACAAGAGTCCACCATTGGTTCCTGTTTTGAGCCATCTGAATCCAGTCTACACGGTCACGTCGTGTTTCTTTACAGACCATGTAGTGCTACTGTTACATCACCTTCAAGTTCTCGCAAGTGTTCTTTTCCTTTCAGTTTTTACAGTCGATAAATATGCGTGTTTTATCAAGACCATGAGTGTTACATGCCTTGCCATTCTAATCGCCATTTGTTTCTATGCGTGGAGCTCAGTTCACAGACGATCGATCGGTAGTGTATGAAACATGTTTGTTTTCGACATTTCAGTTTCTCACAGCGGTGTTGTTGACAATGCAAGGCTTCCGGGATGTGATGCCATGTCGCTGAGCGAGTTCATTCCTTCGTTTTGACGGATCTTACTACCGCAATATGAAGGTCAAACATTCTTTCGGGACTTGAAAATAAAGGCATTTCGGTGCTTTGAAACGTCAGGCACTGCACACACAATGACAGAGGATCACAGTACACAGGACTAGGTTCTTTACCTTAGCTTTCCGCATTTTTGGAAGGTTGAAGGTTAATATATATGCAGTAGTAGTGACTGTACTACTACAACTACCAGCACCACCACCACCACCACAACCGCCGCCGCCACCACCACCACCACCACCACCACCACCACCACCACCACGCAGTAGTAGTACTAGTGGCAGCGGTAGTGCTGGTAATAATAATAATAATAATAATAATAATAATAATAATAGTAGTATAAATATTTTTCAAGGTATTCGTGACGGCACAATATGGTGTCTTTTATTTGGGAATAGGAATTCTTCCATCCCTGTGTGTAAGATTTCCCGATTTTGTTACCTAGCATATACAAAACTTTCAAATTATGACGCTACGAATACAGGTATACTTGCTTCGTAAAAGCGAGCACGCCTAGACCATTGCAGCGGAACTTAGCGTCATGTAATGGACACCCTACAGCTGGCCGACGAATTAATTATTCCGTTACCAGCTTGCCATACCGATAGTGTTGATGAATAGCGGGCCGTTCTGAATGTGTTGTATGCTGAACAGGTCCAGTTATTGTAATAGGTGTGGTTGCAGCCACATACTGCGAATAGATTATTTTAATCAGGCATATTTTTTATCGTAGGTTTTTATGTCCTGAAGAAAGCAATTAAAATTAAGAGAGTGTGACGTACAGTTCAGTTTGTGGCGTAGCTGAGGATTCGACTGTTCTGGCGTGTGACACCATGTTGCTGGAAATATGGTTTAGTAATGTATTGCCTTCACCTTCAAGGTTTTTGTGGTCCATACATCTTTATGGACCGCTGAACGTTTGAAGGTGCAGCCTGTAAAGTCCTTCGAATGTCGGAACTCTGAACCCAGCGGCTCAGCATCACTTCTGAGAAGACCTGAAAACACAACACTTAAATTTTCTGTTGTTTTGTGTGTGGTTACAACCGTGTGGGATTCCCCAACAGAGTCCAGTATGTGTGACAAATGCACCGTATCAGGACTCTGAAGTCCACCATAAAAGTTATCAGTTGCTCTTTATAAAACAGTTGCACATTACAGCATCCAACATTTTAAGAATGTTTGAATTCCTAGGCTAAATGACAGGTTGTTTTCACTGCGTAAGTGACGTAGCATGCAGTGAAGCAATACGGCACGTGAGTAAGGGCTGAAAGAATGCGGTTTTTTGTTCCGACAAAGATGGTGATTTTCTTGAATGACCAGGTGACTGCGATAGAGTATCGATATTCGTGTTTAATCAGGATCGATAAAACTACGCCCAATAATGGAATCAGTTTTGAATTTTAAACGTCTTCAGTAATAAAAGTATAAAATAGCTTCAGAGAGCTTAAAAGCATTACCGTTTAGTTTTAATGAAATATGCTTTTGGAAGTATAAAACACATTTGACAACTGAATGAGAGTGTTATTGCATAAAGTACTTCTCACTTGATGAAAGACAGAGGGTCACAGAGCTGAGAGTGATCTGCGATATAAGAGGAGAGTGTTCGAAGGCGACTCCCCACCCACATGGTGGTCTCATCCCGATATGTCCGATGCAGTCAAGAAAGGTCGAAACGGTGGTACTATAACAGGGAATAATGAAAGATAGAAATCCCCGAACATAGAAGTTCACGAACACCGAGTCTGAACTGATAGCTTCTCAAGAACAGCTTCTCAGTTGGGTTTTAGACCGGTGTGATTTATAGTATCTCCAGCGACAGGGTCGCAACTTCGTGCATCGGTAAGTACAGTATCAAGTAACACGTTTAGAAATGAAATGCCTATTCTTTGTGCCCACGTTTAGGTCAAACAACACGGAATATTGTGACGAATTCCTGACAACCGATTGTACACCAGTAGGACAAAGTTGGTTGTGTAGCGGAACATGACCTTTAAATTGCATCTCGTCGCCTAGCAACGTTCCAGTTCACGGCTTGAGATGGAAGACGCAGGGGCGGGGGGGGGGGGGGGGGGGCCCAAGCCAGAAAGGAAAAAGGAATTAAACACATTCAGGGCAAAAAGGGGGGGCAAAAACTGGGTGGT
>Ga0136643_10001315_pt1 | contig 29974 bp, 19 predicted proteins | sample TergutLab28metaG_FD_96883 | JGI IMG/M metagenome (GOLD analysis project Ga0136643, IMG submission 96883) | Labiotermes labralis P1 segment gut microbial communities from Petit-Saut dam, French Guiana - Lab288 P1 (version 3) (version 3) | ecosystem: Host-associated > Arthropoda: Insects >... | reverse complement strand
CCGGCTGTGTTAGTCGCCACCAGTTCAATCAAGTGGGTGTTGAGTTCATTGAGCCGAAGTCGCAGAGAAGATGTTTCATCGGGCGCATCCTGCAAACCCATTTCGATGTGCAGCTTGAGCGTGTCGAGGGCAAGCGGTTCGCTGGTTGCTAGGTTAGTGATGGCTCTCAGAATTGCATTTTGCAAAGCACTTTCTTCAATCGTTGGCGACTTCTTGCAATATTTCGTGCCATAATCCAAGCGATTGATACAGCGCCAAACTATCTTTTTCTTGCCGTTGCGCGACCATGTGCAGCGACGATATGGTGTGCCGCAATCACCGCAGATGAGCAGTTCAGTCAGAGCATATTTGCTTGAATATTTGCCCTGCTCCGTCTTGGTGCCGACCTCTTTCACTTTGCGTTTGCCAGCACGCCTTGCAAGTTCCTCTTGGGTTCTATCCCAAACCTTACGCTCAATGATAGCCGGGTGGCTGTTTTCCACATAATATTGCGGCAGTTCACCGCGGTTGACGCGAATGCGTTTGCTGATGCAGTCCTCAATATATGTCTTTTGCAACAGCGCATCGCCCTTGTATTTCTCGTTGCGCAGGATGGAACGAATACTGGTGGACGACCAACTTTCACCGCCGCGGGCGGTCTTTCTGCCTTGTTGTTCAAGTACAGTTGCGATAGTATTAAAACTATCCCCAGCAAGAAAACGGGCGTAGATTTCGCGCACAGTTTCGGCTTCATCGGGGACGATTTCGGGTCCGTTTTCACCTTTTGTATAGCCCAAAAAACTGCCGTAAGCGATGCAAACATTGCCCTGTGCAGCCCTCTTTTGCTTGCCCCAGCGCACGTTTTGGCTGATGCTCTCACTCTCGGCCTGCGCCAAACCCGCAAACACAGTGAGCAGAAATTCGTTGCTGGCCTTGCGGGTGTCGATGTTTTCTTTCTCGAAGATTACGCCGATTCCCATAGCCTTGAGCTCGCGCACGGTGTTGAGCGTATCCACAGTGTTGCGGGCAAAACGGCTGATTGACTTAGTGATAATCAAGTCAATTTTCCCGGCCTTGCACTGACGAATCATGCGATTGAAACCGTGGCGGTTCTTGGTGCTGGTGCCGGTGATGCCCTCATCCGCGAAAATGCCCGCAAACCGCCATTCGGGGTTTTGTTGGATATGGTCGGTGTAGAATGCACATTGGTTTTCATAGCTGAGGTGCTGTTCGTCCGCTTTGGTGCTGACGCGGCAATAGGCGGTGGTGCGTAGTTGACGGTATTCGCGATGTAGCAGTTTAGGCAGCGCAGGGATTTCCCGCACCGTGCGTTGTTGCAAAACCAGTTCCATGGCCATCTCCCTTTCCAACAATTTGATTATTCTTCAGTTTGAGATACACACCATCGCCCAGCAATACTTGGCTGACTGTCTGTTCTAATAGCTCTTTTGAAAATCCCGCTAGTGGCACAACTCGCTCAAACACCGAGCGCAGCATATGCGCCTGCGCCAGGGCATCGCTGATGGCCGCAAACCTTGCAGCCGCCAGTGCGAAGATGTCTTGCTGCGTGGGGTTGCGGTTGATTTCGTTATGCAAGCGGCGGATTTCTAACTGCTGAGTTTCGTCAATTTGCTGGGGCTGTTCTTTGATAAGCGCAGGGGCATCAATCAGCAGATTCAGCACTTCGGTGGTACCCGCCAGCAAATCCTCATCAGCCAGTTGCACTTTTACCCCACAATCACAACACCAAACATCTGCAATCTTTCGCTTAGGGTTGTGCGTGCGGGTCATTGCCAAATTGCATGCAGCGCAGACTACAGGCACAGTCACTTTGCTGATATGGCTTTCGGCTTTGATGGTTTTCCTGTCATTGCGCTGGTGCTTTTGGGTTTGCACGGCATGGAAATCGGCTTCATCAATCAGTGCAGAGAGCTGCTCGGTGCCCAAGTAGCGCTCATCTTCCAGCATGCGTTTGACCCGATTTTTGTTCCAATCACTGCGACCGGGCAGGTATTCGATGCCGCTTGTCGTGAGCTTTTCTGCTATATCGTTTAAAGAAGAACCCGCAAGGTAGTCCGCGAACACCTGCTTGACGATATCGCTTTCATCGGCATGCACCACCAGCTGGCCTTGATGAAACGTATAACCAAACGGTGCTGTGTAACGATTCTTCATCGCCGCCACCGCCTTTCGAGGTTGGGCAGAGCCTGGGTCAATTCCAAGCCGCCCATGAGTGTAATATTTAGTTCCGTGGGTGATGGCACTATGTGTTGCACCACCTCACGGAACAATTCGGCATCAAAATCGCCCTGCATCGAAAGACCGTCTAGGCTTTCTTGCAAAGCGCGTAGTTGATTCAATTGGTCGTCATTGTCATTGATACGAAGTGCGTTGCGGCGGTCAGTGCGCAGTTTGGATATTTCACCGCTGAGTTTGTTTTTCTGTGCCGTAAAAGCGGCATCCAGCAACATACCTTTATTATATAGCCTGGTCAGCGCGAGTTGTTGCGCCGTGAGTGCCGCCAGCTGTTGGTCAATTTGATAGACTTTTTGCTGGGTGCCATTGGCTTTGGATTGCAGATTTTCCAGCTGGGCAATCATCGGTGGCAGGATTTGTTCGCCGTGTGTGATGAGCTTATTGAAGAATAACAGGCAGGTTTCGTGGATAGTGCTTTCGGGGATGGCTTTCATGGGGCAGTTTGTTGCATCGGCGTTGTGGTTTTTGCAAGCCCAATATGCTGTGCCGTTGACCATCTTTCGCCGAAAACTTGCACCGCAAGTACAGCGCAACTTGCCGCTAAGTGCATGTTGCCCGACCGAGTCGGCTGGTGCCGTCTTACGTTGTTCCCGCAGTTGTTGTGCGGCCTCAAAGATTTCCCGGCTGATGATTGGCACATTGTAATTTTCTACGTAATATTGCGCCAGTTCCCCATGATTGCACTGTTTGCGAAACGGCAGCGATTCCGAGGTGAAGTTCTTTTGCAGCAGCGCATCGCCGATATAGTGCTCGTTGTTGAGGATATATTTTACCGCACTGCGATGCCATATTTTTTCGGGGTGCTCCTGTTGCAGGCGATGAATGATTGCCATCAATCCCAGCCCTGACAAATACCACTCAAAGATTTGGCGAACCACCATAGCTTCATTTTCCACGATCACCAGCTGGTCATCTAGTAGGCGATAGCCAAACGGTGTGCTGCTGCTTATGTATGTGCCATCTGCCATGCGCTTGCGTACCGCCCAACGCAGATTGCGTGAGATACTCATGCTTTCTTCTTGGGCGACCATGCCCTGCATGGTGAGTAGGAACTCGCCGTCCATGTCGGCGGTGTCGAGGTTTTCGTGCTCATAGAACACGGTCACGCCCAAGCTTTTCAGCAAGCGCACGGCGTTGAGGCAGTCCTCCGTGTTGCGGGCAAAGCGACTGATGGATTTGCACAAGACTCGGTCAATCTTCCCGCGTCGGCAGTCTGCCAGCAGTCGTTGGAATTCGTTGCGCTTGCCACTTTCTGTGCCGGTGATGCCCTCATCGGCGTAAATGTCGACCAGCGTCCAGTCGGGATTTGCATTGATGTATTCAGTGTAGTGGCGAACTTGTGCGGCGTAGGAGTAGAGCTGGTCAGCGCTGTCGCTGCTGACCCGGCAGTACGCAGCCATGCGCAGTTGCACGGGTGTGGGCAGGTCAAACGCTGGGATTGTTGTGATTTGCGGCATAGGTTTCCTCCTTTATTTTCTGTAACACAAGCATACCACAAAGGGAGTTCGAATGCTAGCGGTTTTGCGGAAGTTACGATTACAACACAATTAGACCGGGTTGGTAGTGCTGTTCGCTGAGCTTGGTGATGCGTTCAACTTCGGTAGCCGTCAGCAGTTTTTCAGCTTCCAGTGCCTTGAGCATATTCATGCTCCAAATGTAACAGGCGTTGCGGGTGGTTTGATCGTTCATTGATTTTCCTCTTTCCTTTATAATATATACTCAGCAAGCAAAAGCAGCGCGGGCTTTGGCTTGCTCAATATACACCTGCGATGGCACTCAAATGAGAGCCCCACCGCAGGTTACTGTTTTGCGTTGTCCAATTCGCCCTCGGCTCCTGGACTGGGCATTTAGCAAACGGCTTAGCAGCCCTCATCGGAATTTCACCGGCCCCCTCACGCGGCCACCCCCACAGGGATGAAGTATCATTATGGCCTTTGCTGGTCGTGGCACCCAAGTTGCTAGGCTTGGGGTGAAGTCAGCCCTGGGTCGCTCACCCATAACGGGGTCATGGCGGGGCTGCTTCTAAGCTCGCGGCAAAGGCAACGTATTCGCTAAATGGAACTATTCGGTTGTCAAAGAACAGCGAGGACAAAAATTATCCTCTTACTTGTATCGGTAAAATCTCGGCCTGCTGATAACCATTAAATCATAACTTTCTGCAATTTTTTTATGATTTTTCGTTTTTGCTTGTGAATGGCGACCTGCGAAACGCCTTTTGATGCTGCAATTTGGCGTTCTGACTGACCATGTAAAAACAAAGCGAGCAGCAAATTGCGCTCACTTTCGTCCAATTGTGCGATGGCTTGTTGCAATTCTTGCGCAAGCAATTGGTTTAGCAAATCATTATTTGATGCAAATTCATCGAAATTCTCATGATTACCACGCAAGTCAGTAAATGGCGTTTCGTGCCTGCGGAATCGGCGGTCGTTATTCTCAATCGTCCACCCACCGCGGCGATATTCATCGTAGACTTCCTTGGGCACGGTAACCATTTCCACCTGCTTGGTTGCAGGATTGTATATGTTGAGCGTGTAGCTCTCGGTTGACAATTTCTCTTTCCTCCAGTTCGTTTTGTTGTGATAGCAAAACGACCAGAGGTGGCGCGCGGGGGCGATAGAAAACAAAAAAGCGCAGATGTCCGCAATGGACAACTGCGCTGACGCATACGAATTCACACATGCCGGGAGGATGACACGTGCTAAAGCAAGATTTTATTCTTTTGCTAGGGTTCATTTTAACATCTGTTGCGTTGTCCTTTTAACTTCTTTTCACGAAATGTGATGCATTTATTGTGACAGGTTTTTGAGGCATTGTCAATAGGACAAAGCACATTTCCGTGTCACAATGCACAAATAAATGGAATGAATTTAGATTTAATATAAATAAATTGTTGACATTAGTGGGAAATTGTGCTAAAATATGCCCACGGCATGTTCATAAAAAATGCGATTTAAAGGAGTATTACCATGAAAAAACTTTACAAATCAACCTTGAGCGCACTGAGCAATAAAGTGCCTGCAAAGTTGCTTGCGGTACTCCTTGCCGTATCCATGCTTGTGCCAATGGCTTCATCCGTCGGCGTTGCAATGCCATACGAAACAACTGAATTTCCTACAATTAGCGAAAATTTTGTATTACCCCCGATTGTTGACGAAAACATCTTACTGCCTGATGTCAATGATTCGCTTTTTCTGGCTATAGACGAATACGTTGACGCTGACGATAATGAAGAACTTTCACCCATCATCGGCGAGGATGTTTCGCTGCGTGAGTGTGAGTTCGTGCGGCATTATCTGCATGAGGATGGCACGATTACCACGGCCTTGTTCGCGCAGCCGGTGAACTTCTTGGACGAGAGCGGCATATGGCAGGACATCGATAACAGGTTGCTGTTATCGATAGACGAAGATGGCAATACGGTTTTTGTTCCAGCTGCGTCGGGGCTGGATATTAGTATTCCGCAGGAATTTTGCGATGAACAGCTGACTACGATACGTCAAAACGATTATCGCGTAAGCTTTGGGTTGATTGACATTGAGGCAGATCAGTCCGCTCGAACTCAAGGTCGAAACGCTCCTCGCGGACAAGCTAGGACAATAAATGCGAGCGCACAACGCAATAATCGCTCACAAGGTCGAACTAGACAAGAGCGCATCGCGCAGCAAAACGAAGATGTTGTGGAGGCAGAGAACTTGGCTTCCGTTGTGGCATTTGATGATGTGTTGCCAGGGATTGACCTAGAACAGGTCGTGACCCATAACAGCGTGAGTGAGCATATTATCATCAACGAAACACAAGAAGAATACAGCTTTGATTTTCAATTAGAGCTAGATGGTTTGATTCCTGCAGCACAAGAAGATGGATCGTTTTTGCTGATTAGCGCCACGAGCGGCGAGGAAGTATTCGAGCTACAGGCTCCCATGATGTTTGATGCGACTGGCGAGGCGTATAGTGTTGATATGGAACTTCGCGATGGCATTATTGCGGTCAGTGCTAATGCAGACTGGATTAACACAGCAGCAATGCCCGTGACAATTGCACCGTTGTCGCTGCAAACATTCACACAAGGGCCACTTCGAGATACTTATGTGAATTCCTCCAATAATCTGATTAGAAATACCCTAATCAATTTTGTGGGAACACACTCTGTTTTAGGTATAAGTGGCGGTACAAATCGTACTTATATGCGCTTTGACCTTTCCTCGATACCCAGTAGCAACTTGATTATGTCGGCTAATTTGCAACTTACGCAAAACCGCACCTACAGCTTTCAATCGGGCATGAGCATGCATCTTTATCGGCTTACACAAGCTATACCTGCAAGCCTCAACTGGAACAACCAGCCCACCCATGGCAGTCGAATCACCACGCGGGCAATTGTTTCGGCAAGCGGTCATACATATAATCTTTCTATTCCTAATACTGTGCGTAGCTGGCATGAAAACCCTGCCGAAAACCACGGCTTTGTTATCATGATTGGTGACGAAAACCGAGACACTCGCGTAGACTTGGCATCGTCGAGAAATGCGTTGACCAGCAATCGCCCAGCGTTAGAGATTAGGCATGTGGCGCCAGTCACCACATGGGCTCGTCTGCGCGATGCCATCAATGCTGCTCCAGCAAATACCGCAACTACACTTCCCGTTGCAGGTAGCTTTTCCGCGCTGGCAACAAATAGCGAAGCAATAGTCATCCCCGCTGACCGTCGAATCACACTGGTGAGTTCAGACACCAGTGTTGTGCGAACCATTACCCAAGCGCAAGGTCACAGGCATTTTATCGTGCACGGTGAGCTAACACTTGGGCAGGGTGTCACGTTGCGTGGCGGCGCAGCGAACAACTCGAATGATTCTGGCGGCGTGGAAGTGCGTGCCGGTGGCTCGTTGCGCATGAACACAGGCAGCAGCATCGAACATTGCAGACGCACGATTGTTGGTGGTGCAGTTTCTCTCATTGGCAGTGGCACAGCGGCAAGTACGCGTGCTAATTTCACTTTGGCGGGCGGCACGATCCGCAACAACAGTGCTCCCAATGGCGGCGGTGTAAACATCGGCACAAATGGTCAGATGACCATGACTAGCGGTTTGATTCAAAACAATGTAACAACGGATGCCGCAAACGCAGTAGGTACTGGCGGTGGCGGTGTGCGTTTAAGCTCGGCAACGTCTGGATTCGAGCTGCGTGGCGGCACGATTGAAAACAATATTTCTGCACAGCGCGGCGGCGGTGTGTTGCTAGGTGTGACTAGCGGCGCAGTGTTTACCATGATCAACGGCACCATTCGCGGAAACACAGCAACCGGCGTCGGCGGTGGTGTTGCCTTACTTTCATCAAATGCTACCAGTCCCACTACGTTCACCATGAGCAACGGAATAATCGAAAATAATACGGCGAGCAACGGTGGCGGCGTGGGAACACAGACCATTTCAAACGCAACTGCTGGACCGGTAATTACGATGACCGGCGGCACGATTCGCAGCAACACAGCCACGACCAATGGTGGTGGTGTGCATCTCGCAGCTGGTGCAAATTTCACCATGAACGGTGTTAATGCACGCATTGAGAACAACCGCGCTAGCGGCCTGCCTGCAACAGATGGCGGCGGTGGTGTGAACGTTGCAGGCAGCGGCACAGAGGTTGGCACGCGCGCGACATTTACGTTTACAAGTGGCATCATCAGCGACAACGAAGGGCGTTCTGGTGGCGGTGTGCGGATCGGAACAAACGCGCGCGTGAACATGACCGGCGGAACGATTACCAACAATCGATCTTTTTCGGCAACATCAACTGCCGGCGGCGGCGGCGTGCATGTGAGGGGCGGAGCGGATGGCACAATTGACAATGGTATGGGTTTCAACATGACCGGCGGCACGATTAGCAACAACACTGCAGCAAACAATGGCGGCGGCATTTTTACCACGCTGCACAGCACTGATGCAACGGTTCCGGCAACGGCTTACGCCAATCTGCGCATTACAGCAGCAGCGAGATTCTACGGTAACCAGGCGAGGCAAGACTCCTTGCCGCCCAGCAATCGCTTGACAAGCATCGCAACAACGGCAAGTGTTAGCGTTTGGAATTATGCGCTGAACAACTACGACATTAATTATACCGGGTTGCTAGGGCAAGGCACCGCAATCACCTCTTGGGCAGCATTGCGCGCTGCCGTCAACGCAGTTTCGGCAAATACCCCGACAACACTACGTATCGCAAGTGCCTTTTCCGCTCATTTGAGTGAAGACACCACGCCGATCACCATTCCTGTCAACCGGCAAATCACATTAGTGAGTTCCAACACCACGCAACGGAATATAACGCAGGGTCAGCAGGGCGAAAGACACTTTATCGTGCAAGGCAGCTTGACACTCGGCGAAGGCATCACGTTACGCGGTGGTGCTGCTGTGGATAATACGAACGATTCCGGCGGTGTGGAAGTTCGCGCTGGCGGGCATTTCACCATGCTTGAAGGCAGTGTTCTCGAAAACAATCGACATCAGAGCAGCGCTGGCGGTGCGGTAACGGTCGTTGGCACTGGCACAGCGGCAAGCACACGTGCGACTTTTACCCTTGATGGTGGCACGATTCGCAACAACCAAGCATTGAGTGCTGGTGGCGTCAACCTTGGCACGAACAGCCGTATGACCATGAGTGGCGGCTTGATTCAAAACAACTCAACCACGGACACGGCTAGTAATATGAATCGCGGCGGTGGCGGTGTGCGGCTGAATGCCGCGACTGCAACGTTCGAAATGAGCGGCGGCACGATTGAAAACAATAGTTCTGCTCGACATGGCGGTGGTGTGCATTTAGGCGCGAGTGGTGCTTCATTCACCATGCGTGGGGGTATTATTCGCGGCAACATCGCGACGCAGAGTGGCGGCGGCGTGAATGTCGCTTCAAACACGGCGAATCGAGCGACATTTTTCATCAGTGGTGGTACAATTGAAAACAACACAGCCGCCAGAGGAGGCGGCGTTGCGACAAGTGATGTAACAAACACAGTGATTGGCCCACAAATTACGATGACCGGCGGCACGATTCGCAACAACACGGCCACAATCAACGGCGGCGGTGTGAATCTTGCAGCTGGCGCGGAGTTCACCATGAACGGTGCCACTGCACGCATTGAAAACAACCGCAACAGCAGCACGGCAACCACAAGCGGTGGCGGAGGTATTAACGTTGCAGGCAGCGGAACAGACGCCGCTACGCGTGCAACATTCACGCTGCAAAATGGAACAGTCAGTGGCAACGAAGGTCGTTCTGGTGGCGGTGTGCGGGTTTCAACAAATGCCCGCGTGAACATGACCGGTGGCACGATCACGAACAACCGCTCCATTTCGTCCACGTCCACGGCCGGTGGTGGTGGATTGTATGTATCATCCGGCACAATTGCTGACGGCATGGGCTTCAATATGACAGGCGGCACGATTAGCAACAACACTGCGGCGAACAATGGCGGCGCAATTTTCTCCACATTGCACAGCACGCTTGAAACTGTGCCAGCCACAGCATACGCCAATCTCAACATCGCCCAAGCAGCAAGATTCTCCGGCAACACAGCGGGCACGGGACCGTCTGCTCCGCCAACCAACCGCTTGGCGCGAATCGCGACCACCGCAAGCGTGAGCATTTGGGACTACGCGCTCAACAATCATGACATCAACTACACAGGTCGACAGGGGCAAGGCACTGTTGTCACCAGTTGGGCTGCGCTGCGCACTGCTGTCGACTCAGTTCCACCTAATACCCCAACAACATTGTTTATTGACAGAAATATTTCATCATTGGCTACAAACGGCGAAGCAATCGTTATTGCCGCCAATCAGCAAATTACGATCGCCTCGGATACATCTACAAGGCGAACGCTAACGCAAGCGCAAAATGGTCATCGGCACTTCATTGTGCATGGTAGTTTGACGCTTGGTCAAGCCATTACGTTCAGCGGCGGTGCGGCCAACAACACAAACAACTCCGGCGGCGTGGAAGTCCGCGCTGGCGGTACATTCACCATGCGCGACGGCAGTATTATCGAGAATTGTCGGCGCACCATCGTCGGTGGTGCGGTAGCACTTGCGGGCACCGGTACAGCGGCAAGCACACGCGCAACGTTCACTCTGGCTGGGGGCACAATTCGCAATAACCAAGCTGTGAATGGCGGCGGAGTTGAACTTGGCGCGAATAGCCACATGACCATGACCAGCGGCTTGATCCAAAACAACTCAACCACGGACAATTCCAACAATTCCGGGCGCGGCGGCGGTGGTGTGCGCTTGTTTGCTGACGGTGCTGTGTTTGAAATGACAGGCGGCACGATTGAAAACAACACTTCGGCGCGGCATGGCGGCGGCGTACATGTGGGAATTAATGGCACGACATTTAGGATGCGCGGTGGCGTAATTCGTGGGAACACCGCAGCAAATAACGGTGGCGGCGTGGGCGTGTCTTCGGCTGCCGTAAATCGCGCAATATTCGAAATGACTGGCGGCACCGTTGAAAACAATACAGCAGGTTCGGGTGGCGGAATTGGCTCGGTGGATGCGGCCAGTATGGTCGTGGGTCCACAAATCACGATGACTGGCGGCATCATTCGTGGTAACACCGCTACCACCAACGGCGGTGGCGTGCATGTGATGGCTGGTGCGACTTTCACGATGAATGGCGTCAGCGCACGCATTGAAAATAATCGCTCCACCAGTGCGACTACAACAAACGGCGGCGGTGGTGTTAGCGTGTTGGGCAGTGGAACAGATGCTGCTACACGTGCAACATTTACGCTAACAAATGGCACGATTCATAACAATACGGCACCCTCCGGTGGTGGTGTACGAGCTGCAACAAACGCCCACGTGAACATGACCAACGGCACGATTAGCAACAACACAGCCACAACCAACGGCGGCGGTGTGCATGTTGCTGCTGGTGCGGAGTTTACGATGAACGGCACCAACGCGCGTATTGAAAATAATCGTTCCACAAGCACAACTGCGGCAAATGGCGGCGGCGGCATTAACCTATTGGGAAGCGGAACAGCCGATAGCACACGCGCTACATTAACGTTGCAAAATGGTATAATCGACGGTAATGAGGGCAGCTCCGGCGGTGGTGTGCGTGTTGCAACGAATGGTCGTGTGAATATGACTGGCGGCACGATTCGCAACAACATAGCTACAGCCAACGGTGGTGGTGTTCACCTTGCCGCTGGTGCGGAGTTTACGATGAACGGCGCCAACGCACGCATTGAGAACAATAATGCCTCAAGTGGAACCATATCGACTGGCGGCGGTGGTGTCAATGTTGAGGGAAGCGGAACCGCAGCATCCACGCGCGCAACGTTCACACTGCAAAATGGCACAATCCATAATAACCAAGGCAATAGCGGTGGTGGCATCCGCGTTGCGACAAACGGTCGCGTCAACATGACTGGTGGGACGATCAGCAATAACCGTTCTCGTTCCTCAACTCGCGGCGGTGGTGGCGTGTACGTGTTTTCCGGCACAATTGCCAACGGCATGGGCTTCAACATGACCGGCGGCACAATTTCGAATAACACTGCGGTGAACAATGGTGGTGGTATTTTTTCCACGCTGTACAGCAATGCTTTCACTATTCCGGCAACGGCCTATGCCAACCTAAATATTGCTTCAGCTGCAAGATTTTCGGGCAATCGGGCGGGGCAAAGTTCCTTGCCGCCAACGAACCGCTTGGCGCGTATTGCGACAACTGCAAGCGTCAGCATTGGCAACTACGCGCTGAACAATTATGACATTAACTACACAGGCAGGTTGAGTCTTTGCGGTGATGAATTGCGTGCACGCTACATCAGAAGAGATAGCTTGATTCCGGGCACGCATGTGTTCAGAGCTGGCAGGGCGGGCAATGTATATGTTGACAATATCCATTTGGACTATATGGTTACGTTTGATAATATAAAAGTGCATGGGCAAAACAGCTCTATTGCTCAACAGGTGTTCGATCACGCGACTAATAATCTTAGCCATCATTATAGAATGCCCGCACATCTTTCGCACAATTACAATACCGCTGCGTATAGATTCTTATCAAACGAATCGAGAATAGGTACATTGAGCGTAAGCAATTCTAGCTTTGGCAACGGCTGGTTGACAAGCTACAATCAGTTTATATTCCAAACAAGCATTGATGCAGAAGAGCGCTTAATCTATTTTAACAGAAGAGGTGAAATGATTCTGTTCCACCAAGTTGGGGGCAGTTGGGTTGGCTATTGTTTTAATTCAACACCTTATCGGGAAATACGTCAAATTAATGCTTCTGTCTTTGAACTGCATACGGTTTACGGCAATGTATTGCGATTTGATCGAACTGGCCTTCCGAGCGACAGCCAGTTGTTTAGACTGCGCGAAATACGAAGCACCCAAGATACGTTGAATCGCAATGCTCTGATTAGAATTGCGCACAGACCTATAGTTAATGGAATTGAAGCGATCAGCAGCATTACGGGTTACGAGCGTGGCAATGAAATATTCCACTACATATTCAGATACGATGGGAACAATAGGTTAAGCGAGCTAGAGGCTCAATACACACGCGTAAGGTCTTGGCCGCTTAGTAATCAACCTAGAATGAGATTCGGAATCATGCGATATGCGTATGACAGTAGAGGTAACTTAACAACGGTTGATTACTTCGGATTGCAAGATAGTCGTAATAGGAATAGAGGGAATAATTGGACTACACTCCCGAATTATACAACACACTATGTTTATTCTAACGATGCTAACAACAGGCTGATTGCGCTTCGAGATGCAACCTACTATTTTTATCATTTTTATCGTGATGAAAATAGAAACAATCGTCGAGGCCGCCACATTGGACTGCAACTTGATACAAATGGCCGGATAAATAGGGTGTCGTCTTACCCTGCAAATACAGCTCAGAGAGTCGCCGGAAGCAGGCGTGGTACGCTTGTGATTGACGGAAGACCGCTTGTGGATGTAAGTGGTAATATTTATCACGAAAGGACGTTTACGTATACAAGAGGTACATACACAGGGCTTAATACTGTAAATGAAATTCGGATATTCAATTCTACTGGTAGTATGGTTCATTTAACGGCAGGTGACAGGCATAATTTTGATCATCTCGATCATCTTGGACACGACATTCAGGAGTATCACGGCAGATCGCGCTCAGAATTTAATAATGCGTCAGCCGGTACCCCGTTTGCTTATCTCATCGCGCCCACGAGAATACCAGCCGCTAGAGCACCCAGAGCTTTATATGCGGATAATCTTGATAGTTGCCAATGCACAAGCTGCGAAATCCCCGGCTGCGAGTGCCGCTGCGAGAACGAAGCCCTGTGCAACTATGTATCCTGCAACAGCTTCACGGTCATCGAATGGGATGCCAACGGCAATGTGATTGAAAGCGGGCGTAGTGATGGCACGCGGACGATGTCCACGCAATTCAGCTTTAGCGGCAATCGCAGAACGAGCATTGATCCGTTTGGTCGAGTGATGCATTTCGAGCATGAGGAAGACAGCTTGATTGTTCAAGCCATTGACGGCGAGGGCGGCGAAGTTACTATGGCCTTCGACGACATGCAAAATCTCATCTCGCTGAACCAAGGCCTTAGGTCGATTCAATATATCTACAATGATGACGGCTTGCTTGTTGGTATCGAAACAGGCAGCGGCACGGTTTACAGCTTTGTGCACAATGAATATGACATGAAAACCGCAGCCTATGTGGGTGGCACTAGATTGTTTGCACGCGATCTTTGCGAAGATGCGCTGAGAGTGAACGCCCTAGCGTTTGCCAATGGCCAAGAAATTACCTATATGTTCAATGAAGACGGAGCTATCGCGGGGATTTCCCTAGATGGCGGCGGGAGCTTGACCTATGCGTTCGAAATTGGAGATAATGTGGTTCGAATCATCGACAATCAATCGGGGCTTGTGTCAACATTTAACGAAACTGGCAACTTCACCATTGCCCTGCTGAATAACGAAAACGTTGTGCTTTACGAATCCAGCCTTGACGAGGACGGAAACTTCGTTGACACAGTCAATGGCGTGAATTTTGTGAATCGACACAGCAATTCCCACAGCTCAGCAACTGGCATGACGAACAGCTACACCGTGATTGACGGCGCAAACGCGGCAGCACAAACGCAATTTGACTGGTTCGGGCGGGCATTGACCAGCTCACGCACGGCACATGGCACAACGGTTGAATCCGTATTTACCTATGCCGACACCGCCAGCCGGGCAAGTGCTCGCTTGCGCAGCGTTGAAAGCAGAATCACGGGTCAGCCAAACCGAGTGTTTGACTACACTTTCGACAACAATGGTAACATCACAGAGATTAGGCTGGATGGCGTGCTCATGTATCGCTATACCTACGACGAAGCGCAGCAGCTCATTCGTGAAGACAACAGAAGCTTGAACCAGACCTTCATCTTCAGCTATGACAACCATGGGAATATATTGAGCAGAACAACGCATGAGTTCACACTTGGGGCACTTGGGTCGGCGATTGAAACGATCAACTATGCCTACGAAAACGCAAATTGGCCCGACTTGCTCACTGGTATTGGTGGTGCACATATCGTTAGCGACAGCATGGGTAACCCGGTTTTGGTATATGATGGTGTTGAACCGATAGCCTACTTTTGGACGGCGGGGCGGCAGCTGGCACATGTGATGACCGAAACGCAGCTGGTTTCCTACACCTACGACGTGCGGGGCATGATGACCAGCCGCACAGTCAGCGAAATCGCCATTACGAGCATGCCGGTGGATATAGATCCTGACAACTGGACGCTTGACCTGTTTGACATCACGGTGTTGAGTGCGCAGGTGACGCGCTACACGTGGCATGATGACCTGCGGCTGGCCGCTGTGTTGCATGATGACGGCACGGTTGTGCGTGTGTTGTATGACCAGCTGAACCAGCCTTTCGGCATTGCGATTCAAGACGAAACAGGCATTCAAACGCTGCTTTATGAAAGAAATCCGCGCGGTGACATCCTTTCCCTCATTAACCCACTTGACAACAGCGTGGTTGTGCGCTATACTTATGATGCTTGGGGTAACACGCAGCGCGAGATTTTCCCCGAAAGCGAACCGGGGTTCTTCCAAGGCATTGCTAATTTCTTCACCGGCAACACGAGTGAACGCACTCGCAGCAATGAAGAACTCGCCAACCTCAACCCGCTAACCTATCGTGGCAAGTTCTACGATGCCTATGTGGGCCTATTCTACCTGCAAACCCGCTGGTATAACCCGCAATGGGGCCGCTTCCTCAACGCCGATGTGCTCTTCGACACCGGCAACGGCATTGTTGGCACCAACATGTTCGCGTATTGTGATAATAATCCCGTTAATGTCGTTGATCACAATGGCATGTGGGGTGCGGATGTACATTATGGTGGGAATTGGTCGTTTGTAGTACCTTTGCCCGTGCGCCCGGGAGATGTCTTGGGGCTCGTAGGAATTGCAAATATTAACGGCACATTATACGGCACTTACACATGGGCATACCAGATGGGTCTTACTAACCGCACGGATAGACTAGGAATAATCGCTGGAAATTCTGCTGTTGATAGACAACTAGGTGCTCCACGTGGTTTTAGACATGGAGATTGTTATGCAGTATCGTGGCACTTCAATAACACACTTCATTTTGTCAACATTTTGTTGACTGATGCAAGAGAGTGGCGAGCTTTTGGCAGACTCATTGATTTATATCACAACCATAATATAACTGAGAGTCAATGGTTTTATGTAGGCTACGCTTTGCATCCAATGCAAGATATGCCAGGGCATGGAAATGATTATGTGAAATATACTTCTTATGTATGGGGAGTAATTCTTACTAATCCTGGTTGGATACCCGCTGGATTACAGGGAGATAGCGGTTGGAATCACGGATTTGTTAGTGAAATAATCCAAGGAACATATGCTGACAATGTCAGTTCTTCTATTGTTAAGCACGGAGTTAGGTATTATCACTGGGATAATACGGTATGGACAAGAAACTTGACATATGATATGCTAGGGAGGTGGGATAGAGTGATTCCCTAGCCAGTATTAAATTATTTGATTGAAGAGGAGTTTACGCAAATGTCTTGGTTTTGGATACAAATTATACTCGTATTGCTGTCGCCGATTCTTATACCCATAGCTCTTATTGGAAATTTGATTGGTTGGTTGCTGGGCTGGTAAAAAATGCGCTTCCAAAGGTTGCTGTATGCGCGGCAGCCTTTGGTACTTTTTGAAGGGGACTGTGAGAATGTTTGTGACGTTGGTTGGTGTTCCAGCTGGAAGAGCGATAATACGCCACCGTGCAAGTGGGCGGCGAGCACCCGATTCGCCTGCTGGCAACAGTGGAGGGCGACGCGGATGAAATCACGCTAATCTTCATGAACAACCTGCCTGGCAACGCACATAATATGTTCCATGCGGGCGATGTGCTGTTGACGTTGCGCATGCAGGGTAACGATGTGTTGACAATCTGGGACGCGTTGCGGCCAATTGGTGGCACACCGGGCGAGTGTGTGTATTTCACACGCCAGCAAGAAGAACCGGCAGAGCAAGAATAGCCAATGCAGCGCAGGATGTCATGTCCTGCGCTGTGTTTCCTTTCTGCCAGTGATAAACTCTTAAAGTGAGTAATTCATAGAGTGGGTCACGATGACCTAGTGTGCAGGTCATCGCACTGACGGAGAGATCCCTTTGGCGCAGCGTTATTTCAAAATTACATATCGATTTGAAGTCTGCTTGCCGTCGTCTGCACGGAAGCAGGCTTCTTTGCGCAGGTAGCCAAATTGTTCGAGGTCAGTGATAGCCCGTTTAACGGTACTGCGCGACAACGACAAATCCCGTGCAATCGTGTTAAGCCCCGGCCAAGCCACGCCGTCTTTCTGCCTGTCATGCAGATACACATAAACCAGCTTTGCACGTTTTTGCAATCGCTCATCATTGTAAATGTGCGTGAAATATGCTATGCCTTCACCTCCCGCTTGAGCCGACTTTTCGCCTTGGGATTGAGCTTTTGCGAGGGTTGCGGCACAGGCGACTCTAGCACAACAACGCCCGGGAATTTTCTTCGAATAGCAGCCTCAACCTGCATCCTGTCCACATAATCCACCACTCGTGCGCCTTGGTCTTGCAGGATGTACGGGTTTTTCTCATCAAAGACAATGCCCCACTTGAAGAACAATTTCAGCTTTGAGATAAACGGATGAGCCCCAGTTTTCAGCACGATGAAACTGCCCTTGTCCATGGATTTTAGTTCATCGCCGCACATCAGCGGCCGCTCCATCATTTGCAACGATTGTGTGCAATTTTCGCGTCCACGGCTGACCGAGCCGCTCAACACCGTGCGGCTGCCCATGGCCTTGGAAATGCGCTCAGCCGATTCACTGCCCGGCGCAAAGCCACCCGCAATGGTCAACTGCGTGTTGTCGCAAATAATTGAAGCACCTTCACGGCTATAATTCTTCTCCAGCTGCTGGTAGGATTGAATAATGGCCACAATGCTCAGCCGCCGAGACCGTGCCGCGCTGAACATCATCTCGGCGGATTGAATGGGCGGCAGCGTGCCCAGTTCATCCAAGTAAAACATTACGCGCTTGTCCAGCTTCCCGCCGTTTTCATCAGCCACGCTCAAAATTTCACGGTACAGCTGCTGGATGATTAGGCTTACCATGAAATATTTCGTGTTATCTTCCTCGGGCATGACAATAAACAGCGCACACTTATTTTTGCAGAACTTTTCGGCATCAATCGAAGTATCAAAGCAAATGAGCTGCTCCAACTCCGAATCCAAAAAGGCATTGAGCCGTGACAAAACCGTGGATAACACCGAAGCCATACCCTGCTCGCTGGTGTTGAGCGCAGGCCCGGCGAACCACTTGGCCTTGTGCTCGCTGGGCAGCCGTTGCATGAGCTGCTGAAAGCAGGATTTTCCGGGCGTGTCGGACGGTTCCAGCAAATCCTGCACGAGCTTGAATACGCTGACAATATGCCTTTGCTGTGGCTCAGCGAACTCTGCAATCAGCAAAATGGCAGTGGTGAGCAAACCCTCGGCGGCATCATAGAAAAACGAGTTTTGCCCATAATTTTGCGAGCCACCATCAGAAAACACAATGGTCTTGGCAATGATTTTCGCATATTTTTCTGCACGCGCTTTGAGTGAAATGTCGGCAGGATGTTGCAGCCACAAGTCCATGTATTTGTTGACGAGGTGCAGCAGATTGAAACCATCGCTCTTGGTCGGATTCCGCAGGTCAAGCACCGCAACGTCATAGTCATAGCGGGTTTGTGCGATGTGACCGTAATTTCTATAGACATCGCCTTTCGTATCGCTCACGGCAAATGACATGCCGCTGGCCAATGCAAATTCGATGTTCGGATAAAGAAAATATGCCGTCTTGCCGCAACCGGCAGCGCCAATCATCAGCGCATGCACATCGCCTTCATCGACCAGCGCAACGGTCTTTTTGCCGATAGTTTTCTGACCAACAATGATGCCTTGGCAATCGGGCAGGTTCTCTCCATCGCGCCAAAGTTCGGGAGTGAATGAGATGCTTTTATAGGTCTGCTTGATTTCAGCGGGTGTGGCAAAACGAGCTGTTCCGTGCTGGCCATCGCCCACGGTTTTACTTTTGATGCCGTTCAAATTCACGCGATTATTCAGCCACTGTGCGCCCAGCATCAGCAGCAAAAACCCGCCGCCGACCAGCACTAGGATTGTGTAATTACGCAATGTAATTCCTCCACTTGTCTCAACGCCACGAGATCCTCATTAAAATCTTTGAAGCGTGGCGTTTGCACCTCAACAGCATAACCTTGCAGCGCCTGTGAAATTCTGCCGGTGGCCATGTGTCCGGCCTCATCGTTGTCTAGGCACAGCACGACTTCGCGTAGATGCTCGTGTGTTTTTAGCTGGTACATGAGCGCTTCATCACTGACTCCACAAAGCGCAACATAGCTATGTTGTCGCCAATCTTTCGGATGCATGGAGATAAAGCTGAGCATATCTATCGGCGACTCAAAGGCAAAGATTTTCTCGCTGGTGTCAATGTGGTGAAACGCAAACTTGGCATCGCTGCCAGCTTGATTCGCCCGCCATGACTTTTGACTGGCCGTGGATTTCTTGTGTGCATGGCGGGCAGTGCCGTCTGCATCAACACCCACAAACACAACATTGTGATACTTCGCATCCTCGTAGATCAGCTTGTGGTGGGTGAAAAAGTCCAGCACAGCACGGTCAATGCAACGCTGTTTGAGCAAGTAAGCGTACACACGCCGCATGTTGCTGTTGCGCGGCGGGAGTTTGAATTCGGGGCGGATGCGTTGGCGTTCGATGGATTCGACAACAACGCCGTGGCCAAGCAATTGCTGCACAGCCTCTTGAAAGCTGGCAGCAAAATATTTCTGCACGAAGTCAATGGCCGTGCCGCCGACGTTTTCGTAGTGGTCATAAAACTGATGCCCGCGAATGGTGATGTGGCGCTCAAGCCAGACTTGCTCAGAGCCACTGCGCTTGACTGTTTCGCCACGGGATGCGAGGAAACTAGCGAGGTCGGCGTGCTTGGCCTGATGGATATCCTCGCGGGTGAAGGGGATGAAAGTTGACATTGGTATCACTCCTTTGATATAAAATTGGCTACAGTTTTGTACTGCGCTGGGTCGCTATTTGGGTTGAAGTGAGTGTTGAAGGCATTGTGTGTTTACGCTTTTTCTGTTTATTGCCTGCTGGCCAAAATGAGCATATTTTCCCCATTCATGCAAACCATAATCAAAAGAAGATTTGCGAGGATGAAAGCATGCAAAATAGCTACACAACACTGCCCGAAAAATTTTACACGAAACAGCGGCCAAGCCCTGTGCGCAGCCCAAAGCTGGTTATCTTTAATCAGTCGCTTGCGGACTTTTTAGACGTGCCATTTGACCTAGAAGTCTTTGCCGGAAATGCAATCCCGCAAGGTGCCGAGCCGATTGCGCAAGCTTATGCCGGGCACCAATTCGGGCATTTCACCATGCTGGGCGATGGCCGCGCTCTGTTGCTTGGCGAGCAGAAGGGTTTTGACATCCAACTCAAAGGCTCCGGTAGAACGAAATACTCCCGCGATGGCGATGGCCGGGCCGCGCTGGGACCCATGCTGCGGGAATATATCATCAGCGAAGCCATGCATGCCCTTGGCGTTCCAACCACGAGAAGCTTGGCCGTTGTCACCACTGGTGAAACCGTGCGGCGTGAAAGGACACTTCCCGGCGCAGTGTTAACGCGGGTTGCGTCAAGCCACATTCGTGTTGGGACATTTGAATTTGCCGCGCAATTTGGCACAACGGAGGACGTCCGCGCGCTGGCGGATTACACCATTGCGCGTCATTTTTCCGGCATTGCAGACCGTGAAAATAAATATCTGTTGCTTCTGCAAGAGGTCGTGAAGCGGCAGGCATTATTGATTGCCAAATGGCAGCTGGTTGGCTTTATTCATGGCGTGATGAACACAGACAACACGGCCATCAGCGGCGAAACCATTGACTATGGTCCATGTGCATTTATGGACATCTATGACCCAGCTACTGTGTTTAGCTCCATCGACACGCATGGCCGCTACGCTTACGAAAACCAGCCAAAGGCGGCGGCTTGGAATTTGGCACGCTTTGCTGAAACGCTGCTGCCATTTATTGATGTCGAAGTAGCACAGAAGGCCATCGCAGAATTTTGGGTGCTTTATCATGAATACTGGCTTGCGGGCATGCGAGCAAAGCTTGGCATGCTCGAAGAACAACCGGGCGATGAAGCACGGATTCACGAATTTTTAGCATCCATGCAGCAGTCTCAAGCGGATTATACAAACACGTTTCGGGCGTTGACGCTAAGCGAAAACCGCCCGCAAGCCAAAGCACTCATGCAGCGCCATAACCCTGCGATAATTCCAAGAAATCACCTAGTGGAAGAAGCCTTGCATGCCGCTGAACATGATGATTACAGGGTGATGAGCGAACTGCTAAATGCCTTGCGCAACCCATATGCATACACGGTGCAGCAGGAGAAGTATGCACAGTTGCCTGTGCCCACGGCTTGCCGCTATCGGACGTTTTGTGGGACGTAATGCGTGATTTTAACCGCACGGGGCAAGCTAAAGACATGAATATTTCACAAGGCTCCGTTTGGAGCGCAACCACAGAGCGAAACAGTCGTCCGGCCTTTGCGGGCGACACAAAAACGGATGTGCTGGTCATCGGCGGCGGCATGTGTGGTGTGCTTGTAGCGCACGAGCTTAAGCAAGCCGGTCTGCGTTGCGTGGTCGTTGAATCTAAGCAGATTGGCGGCGGTGTAACCCGCAACACCACAGCGAAGATTACCGCCCAGCATGGGTTAATCTATGCCGATTTGCTTGAACGAATTGGCCACGAAAAAGCTTGGCAATATTATCAGGCAAACACCCAAGCAATCAAGAAATATCAAGCCCTTGCTGCGCAATTCCCCTGTGATTTTGAGCACCGCACGGCTTACGTCTATTCGACAGACGACAGTGCTGCATTGGAGCGCGAGGCCCGGGCGTATCACCAGCTTGGGCTGGCAGCACATGTGCAAGAAGATTTGCCGTTGCCGGTCAATACTTGCGGCGCGCTTGCCATGGAAAATCAAGCGCAGTTTCATCCATTGAAATTACTGTTTGCATTAGCGGAAAATCTAGAACTCTACGAGAACACATTTGTCAACAAGCTCGTTGGCAAAACAGCGCACACACCGGTCGGTACTATCACAGCCGAGCATGTTGTGTTGGCCACGCACTACCCGCTGGTGAACATCTTGGGGCTGTATGCGCTCAAGCTTTATCAACATCGGAGCTATGTCATTGCATTAGAAAACGCGCAAACACTGGACGGCATGTATGTTGACGCGCGCGAAAATGGGCACTCGTTTCGGACTTACGGTGATTTGTTGTTTGTAGGTGGCGGTGATCATCGCACGGGTGAGCCGGGCGGCGGATTTCATGAGTTACACGCGCTTGCGGGTCGGGCATATCCCCAAGCCACAGAACAATTCCATTGGGCTACGCAAGACTGCATGAGCCTCGACCGTGTGCCGTATATCGGCAAGCACAGGGCAGGGGCCAATCATCTTTACGTTGCCACTGGCTTCAACAAATGGGGAATGACGGGCTCGATGGTCGCGGCGCAGGTATTGTGTGAGCTCATCACGCAAGGCAAAAGTGATTTGTCCGAGTTGTATTCACCGCAGCGTTCCATGTTATCGCGGCAGCTTGCAACGAACATGGGCAAGGCAACAAAGAATTTGCTTAGCTTCGGCACGCCGCGCTGCATGCACATGGGTTGCAAGCTGCGCTGGAATTCGGCTGAACATTCGTGGGACTGTGCGTGCCATGGTTCTCGCTTTGACGCGTGTGGACATGTGATGGATGGGCCTGCCAAGCGAGGGATTAAGCCATCTTAGCGAATGATAGCAGCGCTATATCCGCAAACCCTGCTCCTGCTTTTTCTTCGCAATTTCCAGCCGCAGCTTGCTATCCGTCTGCACCTGCGCAGGCGTGTTGTCAATATCGCTTTCGATGATATTTGCCAACTGCCCCAGCAACCGCAGCGAACCCAGTGCAAGATTATCTGCACCGTTTTGTTGAGCCGCTTGCTTGTGTTGCTCAAACTGCAACTTCGCTGCTTCTGCAACCACGGCATTCTTGATGCTTTTGAATACTTCATTCTCACTCAACGCAATCCGTTCGGGAAACGTAGAAGCATAAGTCGCCAGCACCGCCTCCCGCTGCTCGTACCATAAATCATAGAGCTGCGCAACATGCGGGTCTTTGGCAAGCTCATCGACAACACGATTCACCGTGGCTTTCATCGCTGGCGAAAGATAGGCATACACTTTCTTGCCTTTGTGGTCACGGAGTTGTCCGGCAAGCTGGTGCAGTAAATCTTCAACCACAGGGTCGCCATGCTGCTGTACCAGTTCTTTCGCGGCATGGCGCAGGTCATCACGATGGGTAGTCTGCTGCTCGTAAACCTGCATCAAATCCTGTTTGAAAATATCCCGCGCAAGGGCAGAACGAATGTTATCAATTCCGCGGCGTGTGAGATAGGGTTGCCTGCCGGTGGAATACATCACCGCATGGCAATGTGGATGCGTTGGCTCATTGTGAAAGGCCGCAACCCAGCGTAAGTTTTCCAAGGGCACGCCCATCTGCTGCGCAAAGGTCTGCGCATGCGCGCGCAACAACGTCTGCCAAGCTTTGGGCGAATCATAACCCAACCGAACAGCATCCTCCGGCCGCAGCGAAATGACCGGCGTGAAAATTACATCATTATGTGCGGCAAGCTCTTTCATCACACGATTGAGCACAGGCGGCTCGTTCGCATCGGAAAACAGCCCCTGCGATTTCGGTCTACCATCCACATAGCTGATATACTTTTCAACGCCTTCACGCGTAGCAATATAGCGTACAAAGTTCCTACTGCGTTTGCCCTTGATATAACTGCACTTGAAAATGAGCTTAGCCATTCGCATCATCCTGCTGAAACTGCACGGCATCATCGAAAGAGATTTTTCCGCGCAGTGCCTTCACCTCCTGCACACAACGCCCACGCAAACGTGTAAGCGTGTCGGGCGCAACATCGTTGGCAGCAGCAGTGACATGCATCAGCATCGCCATCTCAACAGCCAGCTTGAACAACAGTGAACACACGCGGTCTTCTTGTGTGTCAAGCATACCGCGCATGGTGCTGACCAGCGCACGGGGCAGAAATTCGTTGCCGCCGGTCTGTAAATATCCCGCGTAAAACCGCACAGCACGTTCAATGAACTCCGAGCGACTTTTGCAGCCGTCGGCGGCGTAGTGTGCTTCAATGAGGTCGTAAATGTCCTCCTGCGCCCAAAGCGCAAACTTTCTTTTTTCGCTGAACATATGTCCTTTCTAGGGCTGCAACCCCTGCAAAACTGGCGAAACACTAGGCTTTTCGTGCGCTACAACCCACAGTTTTCGCAACTTGGCGAATCACAACCCCTGCGCAGCCAATCCCGCAAAGCCTTGTGCGACCGGCATTGCCGGGCGCTGTAAACCGTCCGGGGAGCTGCGCACAACCCCCGGACTTTAACCTGCTAACTTTCGCAAATCCTCGCAAACTCGTTGCCCTGATGCAAGCGTTTTGCTGCATCGGTGCCACACGCGCCCACAAACCGCCCACGCCGCGATTTAGCGCACTGATGGGGCAACGGAGCCGCCAAGGGCTGCAAACTTGCGACACGGGGGAGACAGCGGGTTATTTCTCTGAGCTGGACTTAAGCAACAGGTAATCCCGCACTGCCTTGTGGACAATTTTGTCGAACATCGCATCGACTGTGGTCAGCATTTCGGCTTCAAGCGTGGTGCCCTTGAGTTCGAGTGCCACGCGCAACGCGTCATATTTCTCTGCATCGTAGCGCAGTTGAATGGTGGTTTGTTTCATGAGTTTGCCTTTCTGTTAAAAAATCATGCCCGCATCGAGCCCCTGTGCCTGCGCCGAAGCTGCCGTTTGTTCGGTTGGCTCCGTAAGGTCGAAGTCGCCATTTTGCGCTTTGATGTAGGCCTCGTCAGCAGTGCCGCCGTTGCAAATCCAGTGGGCAGCAGGCAACAGTTCGGTGGGCAAGTAGCCCGGTTTATAGTTGAAAATCTCAGCGGCCACTTCTTCATATTGCTGGTCAATTTCCGCAAAGGCATCGCTGAATTCCCGCAGGCAACGCAGATAATCCAAGTGGCTTTCGACATCACTGTTGGTATCCACCTGCGCAAGCCCGCGCGCGCTAGACATCCAATCATCGGCGCAGTCAAGATTTGCAGCCTCAATTTGCGCAATCTGATTGACAAATCCCAGCTCAGCCATCTGCTGCGCCATGAGCAAAAGCTCACGCGCGCCCGGCACAAACGAGGCATAGCGCGCGTAATCGTAACCTTGCGAATCGACCAAAATGCCGTCATCGCAGCCCTCGCCCAGCACGAGCATGCAGTGGCGCGTGCCATTTTCATCGAAGCCCATCAGCGGGATATTCTCGGCGATGAAGTCCCAATCGTGCATCATGCCGGAGCGAAATTCTTGAAAATCGGCACTGCACAGCTCAACAATTTTCGCAACCACACAACGCTGCGGCTCAAATTCGGGCTGTTTGCGATGAAAAATCGCGTTCAATTCCATTTGTTTTTTCTCCTTTTTATCTAGATAGATAGCGGGTTGGATTCACCGGCCGCCCATTGCGAATGACCTCAAAATGCAAATGGGGACCAGTTGAGCTGCCGGAGTTCCCGCTGCGGGCAACGACCGTTTCGCTGATCACTTCCTGCCCCTCGCTGACGGTAATGCGCGAATTATGTGCATACAACGTCGCATAACCCCCGCCGTGGTAGACTACAACATAGTGGCCAAAGCCGCGGGCATCATAGGCAACAATCAGCACCCGCCCGGCAGCAGCGGCGTAGATGGCAGTGTCCATCGGCAGTCCAAAATCCACGCCGTTGTGGAATCTGCGCTCGCCCGAAATGGGATGCATGCGGTAGCCAAAGCTCGAAGTCAGCACAGATTGCCACGCTCTATCTCTGAGCGGCGACAAAAAAACACCCTCAAATGGGGTGTCATCATCTGCAGTCATGGCAGCGATTCGGTTATGTAGATTGTTGGGCGTGCCGACCTGCGACTGATGCGCCCAGGCAATGAGCTGCTCGATTTGTGCAATTTCTTCGCTGGTAAACGCTACATCGAAGTTGTCCGTAATGCAAGCAAATTCCCCGCGTTCATCAGCAAAACAGGCAATGAAAGTCGCGAAAAAGTCGTCATCACGCGAGTGGTCACGCAAGGCAGAGATGAAGATTATCTGCGCGCGCAAAGGGTCAATGTCCAGCTCTTGCGCTGTTATTTCGTCCTCAATCGCAAGCATGATGGACTCGAAATAGGCGAGTTGAGCGTTGTTTGCTTGCTGCAAAATGGCGCTCATGTCAAGCTCTGCACCGCTGTTGAGTACCGCCAGCAAGGCAAGCACAGGCGTGACCAACGCGAACACAACTCCGCCGATGATGCTCAATACGGTCTTTCCAGTGCGCTTGTCGGTAGCGGAGGCAATGGCGAGTTTCTTGAGGGCAGCCTTTGCTGCGGCTGCTGCGGGTAAGGCCATAAAATTCACTCCATTCAATGAAAATTTGAGTTGCAATTTGTGCAAAAATGGTGTATAATAAAGAATAGAAAGGGCGTGAGTCGCTTGGCTGTCAATCAAGAAGTTCGAAAAATTGCTGAAATCATTCGGCAATCTGTACCCGCTGAACAGATTTATTTGTTCGGTTCTCATGCCTATGGCAAGCCCCACAAGCACAGCGATTACGATATTTATGTGATCATTCCGGACGATTCGTTGCGTCCGATTGAAGCAATGCAGCAGGCGCAGCGAGCAATATATCCATTGCGATTAAACGTGCCAGTGGACGTTATGGCCACAACACGTAGCGATTTTAACCAAATGAAAAACCTGATCACGTTGGAGCGCACCGTCAATCAAAGGGGGATTTTGCTGTGACAAACGCCGATATTTCCATGAAATTCCTTGCCCGCGCACAGGACGATTTGCTTGTTGCGCGGCATGTTTTTGAGGATTTACATCCAAAAAAATTGGAAATCTCATGCTACCAAAGTCAACAAGCAGGTGAAAAAGCGTTAAAGGCATATCTGCTTTTCAAGCAACAAGAACCGCCTTTCACGCATAATTTGGGACTGTTGTGTCGTCTGTGCGCAGACATTGATGACGCTTTTGATGCGTTTGCAGATGACTGCACCGATTTAACGCCCTACGCCACGCAAGCGCGCTACCCCGGCAACAAAGAATTCACCGAAGAAGAAACAGAATCCGCCCTGCGTAAAGCCGAGCGGATTGTGCAATTTTGCGCAATCAACATCGTCGTACAATAATAATCAGCGTCCACCCCCTTTGCCAAACATGGCCCGCTTATGCTCCGGCGCAATGACGTGCAGGTAGTAGCGCTCATTGCCGCATTTGAACAAACAATGCCCGGTTTTGGGCTGGCGGATGAGGTCAAACTCAGCCTGTTCCAGCTGTAAGGTGTCAGTAAAATCCCGCGGGTCAATGTTGCCGGGATAGAACAAAAACTGGTGCGTGGGGATGGCAAACAGCGGCTTGGTGTACTCCTTTACGCTGGGAATAAGAAAGTCTGAAATGTTCTGCGTGGCGAGTATCATCACACTTTCCTGCTTGCGCACACGTTTCATACAATTGCGGATATACTCAATCGCAGTCTGATTGTTGAGGTAGAGATAAAGCTCATCAATTGCCGCAACCGTGTTGCCCTTGACCAGCAGCGCATGGCTCATGAACGACAGCAGATTGAACAGCAGCGCATCTCGCAGCCGTTGGTTTACGCCCATCAGCCCCTTAACACCAAAGCACAGAAAGTCGCTATCGGTGACATTTGTGTGGCCATCGAAGAACTTGCTTTCAGCCCCACGGCACATTGAATGCAAGCTTAACAGCAGTTCAGACAAGACTTCGCCGCTATAAAGCTCATCGCCTTTACGGGCATGTTCCTGCTCAATGAAGGCATAAAAATCCGACATTGTGGGACTATTATTCTCCGCATACAACTTCCCCAATAGAATCTCAATCGTGTCGATTTGCTCATCACTGAAATCCTTGTACGCCCGAAAAAAGTCCTTGAGATAGGCGATGTGTTCTTTCAAATCACCGCGCGAGTCAAGGGGATTGATGCGGAATTCACCGTCGGTCAAATCGACGTAACAGCCGCCCAAAGAACAAGTTAAATCTTCATACTCGGCCTCGGCATCCAGCGCAAACACGCGCTTACCCGCCGCCCGCAGATTGGCCAGCACGAGCTTCATGAGATAGCTTTTGCCTTGCCCGGAGTTGCCCAAGATTAAGATATTGGCGTTGCTTTTGTCTTCCGCACGTCGGTCGAAGTCCACCAAAATATTCGTGCCGAAGGTGTCGCGGCCAACATAGAAGCCCTGCGGGTCGGTTTTCCCGCTATAATTGAGCGGATAGAAATTCGCGACACTGCTGGCTGGCAGCACACGTTCAAATTGCGCATCAAATTGGTTAAATCCACAGGGCCACGCAGAGAGGAAACCGTCCTGCTGGCGCAAGGTCAAACGGTCAACGCCCAGCTTACTTCGTGTGAGTTCCATGTTAATCTCTTGCTGCAATTCGCGCAGTTTATCCAGCGAAACGGCATGTAGTTCAAGAAAAACAGCGCAGTGCAGCAATGGCTCACGGTTGCGGCGCAGGTTGGCCAGCAGGGTCGCCACATCATGCAGGTTTTCTTCGGCGTTGATGCTTTCCTGTGCGTCATTGGCATGGGCAGCAAAGCGGTTCTTACGTGTAGCATTTTGCAAGATTTTGCGCTGTTCGTGGCTTTCGACAGGTCGATTGACAATGCGCAATGTCACACCCGCGCGATCGGCCAGCTGAGCAAACAAGGCTTGCACATCGGTGCTGGGCGGGTAATCCTTTAGAGCCCATGCGCAACAAAATCTGTCCCCGCGGATGTAATGGTCAACGTTGAATTTCACCGTTGCGGGCAGCAGTTGCTCCAGCGCAGGTGGTTCGTTTTCTGCCACAAAGCCACCGAAGTAAATCTTCAAAAGCCGCAGAATATCTGCCCGGTCGAGCCGCCGAACCTCAAATCCTTGTTCAGCGATGGCCTTTTCCACGCGATTAGCATGCGCAAATGTCTGCTCTGGTTTTTGCTGTTTGAGCCGCAGTAGAAACAAGAACTGCCGTGCCGTGGCCATCTCCATTTGAATCGAATCCAAGTGCGCCAAATCCTGTGCCAGTACGGTTTGCACGGCTGGGTTTTGCTCTATTTCGAGCAGAGATTTGATGCGCTGCTGGTTATCTGCAAAGCTTTCGCAGCAGTCTAGGCACAGGATTTCCAGTTCCGGCACGGCACTGAGCAGCTGCTGCAATTGTCGCACTTTCTGCGCAATGGTTTCCTGCGACAGCACCGAGATATTCTGCGGGCGGATGGCAAAGAAGATGAGCTCACCATCGTTGGTGACGAGCCCGTAGTCGCTGAAAGCCTTGATGCCCAGCATGTGTTGTACGCTGTGTTTATTCTTTTTTCGCATTGCTCCTCCATCGAAATTCTTGCTGTGTGGTGATGAAATACCGGATTGCCCAGCTGATGAAGTCCAGAATACAGACTTCCTCAAAGCGGATAGTGAGGAAGCCGTACACGGCGGCCACGGCAAGGGGAATGGGCGAACGTGTGGTCGCCAGCACCAGCACAGCCAATAGCACGCACACGGCGACCACACTGAAATCTCGCATGCTCCATAGCCACATGTTGGCTTCGGACTTAAGGTTTTGCGGGTAAAGGTATTGTTGGTTCAGAAAAAGTCCTCCTTGATTTGTATGGTCACCGCCGAAATATCCGAGAAATGTTCATCAAGCTGTTGCTGGCATGCACCACGCTTGAGATATTAAACTTCGTTGACGTATCCAGCCCAAATTGAGTTGCAATCCTTGGTACTTCGGCAGCGGAAAGCATGATTCCCAGTCCCAGCAACATGTGGTTGGGGAAGGTCAGCAGCCCCAAAAACAGCAATGTGGTCTGCATGAAGGCAGTGAGACACAGCGCAGCAATCTGCCTTGCCCAGCCCCAAAAGCCGTCGGAGTAACCCCTAGGTACGCTGAACAAATACAGCGAGCCGACAGCGATCTGAAT
>Ga0136643_10001312_pt1 | contig 30002 bp, 26 predicted proteins | sample TergutLab28metaG_FD_96883 | JGI IMG/M metagenome (GOLD analysis project Ga0136643, IMG submission 96883) | Labiotermes labralis P1 segment gut microbial communities from Petit-Saut dam, French Guiana - Lab288 P1 (version 3) (version 3) | ecosystem: Host-associated > Arthropoda: Insects >... | reverse complement strand
TTTTTGTTTGTTTGTGTGTGTGTGTGTGTGTGTGTGTGTGTGTGTGTGTGTGTGTGTGTGTGTGTGTGTGTGTGTGTATTCACATATGCAGGCCATTTAAAAGTTAATACAACAGAAGAATACTAAATACCAAGAAACTGAACTTTAGTGTCTGCAGATCTTCAATGTCAAAACAAATTTAGTTACAGCCATGAATGATAATGCACACCACAAAAATTATGAACATGATATATTTAATATGCAAGTCTCTTTCCAAATGTTTTACAGTGTAACAAGGCTTTATTCCCTGATGTCTGCTGTAGAGGATGTCAAACATCCTATAGTACAACAAACGTCTGCACTGCAGCAATGGCGTTTGCATTAAAAACGCAATCTATTAAAATATCATTCCTTCTCACAAAGTCATGCATTTTTGTAAGTGGTATGCAAATGTACAGAAGCAGATGAGTGCTGGTATATCAAATGACTAATGTTACAAGATATGAGTATGCATAGATATGTTTTGGTTGCTTCTACATAACATGAAGTGTATTCTATGTCCTATGTATTGTTTCTGTTACCACTTCCCATGTGTTCACATGGATGATTACAGTATAAGTTTGTACTATATTCCCAGCAGTGCATGACAAGCAGGAAGATCAGATTACACATTTCCCACAATACGTACCAGATATGCAGCCAAACATATGCCTAAACGTTGTGGCAGGAAGTGATTATGTTTCATTTTTTTATAAAATTAGTGAGAAATGATACTCCACACAACATTAAGTTTGACACCAATATTTGCATTTTCCTCACTTTAGATTTTAAATCATTTATACACTAACAATTTTCACTGGAAGAATAACATTCTGAGGCATCATTCTATTATGTTTCAATTTATTTGAGGTTATATCAGCACTCATCCCTTTGAATATGCTGCTGTGAGTCCTAATGGCTTTGGGTACTTACAATGAGCTCTGGTGGCAATGCAGCTAAGCTCTGCAGCAGCATGCAACATAGTGAATGGTTGAGCTCAAGTTAATTCTGACAGAACTGCCATCAAGGAGATGATGCATTTAAATTGAATTTTTGAGACCAACAGCACTAACATACTTTATACTTTAGACACATATTCCTTAACAAAGAAACAATAACATATATAGGAGACCATTTTTGATAGTATGTCTACAGATGAAGGTTAAGCTTCATGTATTATGAAGACCAGTACTAACATTACATACATAATAATTATGAATTTCATGGCATGGCTGAATTTATTAGCTTGGTTTGGAAGTTTAGGGTCATGCACTGAAACATGATATTCTGTTTTGAATTTAATATTCATCCTTGATCTTCTTTTGAATGACAATTCTAGTGCTAATACTTTCTTGAATATACTTTTCAGTGATTTCAATCATCACTCCTATTTACATCTTACTTTCCGGCAAAATCTACTAATAAATACCGTTTAAAGTCAGATATCCACTATGACACACAATACTGCTCTTCAGAATTGTAGTACCATATTTACTCGAATGCAAGATGAGGTTTTTTCCTTGAATGTGGTGCTTAAACATGAGGATGTCTTATATACATGCATGAAGTGCCAAAACAGACCACACCAAACCGCATTGATCACCCTGAACCATACCAAAGCCTGCATTGCCAGGTTTAAACAGAACAGAGAATAGAGCATGACTAAAGTTAATTGACATGATTTTTTTTTTTATTTATCCACTGACTGATTTTTAAAAAGGCATACAATATGTCAGAAGCCAGTTCTCTTTCCACCTACAGGCAAAGAAGAGCCTAATCTAGTGGACCCCTTCAACTGAGCTATTCTCAGTCACTGGGCAACATAGCAACAGCAAACATGAGATATGCACCTGAGGACAGATCTAGTCCAAGGGTGGTAACAGGAAAACAACTATTGTTTAGTTTTAGTTTAGCTTAGTTTATTAGTCCAAAATATCATACATATTATTGTGGACTTGTCAACTTCTAGCAATTTCTATTGAAAACAAGATTCAAAAATTAAACATGGACCAATCTGCAAATTGAAAACCACAAAGACAGCCATGAACTCAGACTGATCAGACCACACACACACATCACAAATATTCTGAATACATGTATTTAAAATTCTTAATAACACCAAAACCATCTATGCTGAGGTTTCTGAATCTTCTTTATGGGTTCAATTAAGTTAATAAACCAAGAAATATACATGTATTATTCAGCCCTGGGTTAGCCAACACGCAGCCCTCGAGGAAGTATTTGCAACCCTTGATTACCTAAATAAACAATTCGACAAACTTAATATAACAGGTCTACAAAACATATATGGCAACTTTATTAGCACAAAAAATGTTTAGAAAATATAACTCATCGCTTTTAAGACAGCACACAGCAAACCAATTTTTCTTCGTGTTTTACCAAGTTAGTAAGTCCTAATACGTTGTTATTCAACCATACTTTTATAGTAACTTGTTGTTTGTAAATAAGCATTCTATTGAATATAATCCCACTCCCCCTCCCGTTGATATACATACACACAAGTGTGGCCCTCATGTGAGTCCTCAATGAATTATGTGGCCCTCCTGTGGGTTGAAGTTGGCCAGACCTACTTTAGTCAATGTGGATCATAATGGCATGGTAGTGCATTTCACCAGAACCGATGGTGAAGGGTTTTAACAAGTGCTGTATATCCAACGCAATGGATGAGACTGATGATGATATGTCGTGGAATGGTGGTGAAGTGGAAGGGAATGTCGGGAGTGATCGTGAGGGAGATGAAGGCACTTAATATGAAGATAGAGACAGTAACACTTATTGGTAAAGGTAGGTAGAATCTGACAAGCGTTGTGTATTAAGTGTATGAAATTAATAGTAAAATATTTTTTCTTAGCAAAGACAAGTATATTTTCCTTTGGCAGGCATCTTGCATTTGGAGGGTCTTAGATTACAGTCATCTTGCATTCAGGTAAATACATTAATATTAAGCAAAAACAATTATGAAACGTATGTATGCAAGAATAATATGAATATTTGTTGGTAATTGTTATGATACAATCATGTAACTTAAGAATTCAAAAGATAAATTCTAATTCTCCTTCCCAAATTCAATCAGTGTAGTAAAACTATATTCTGTCTCAAAATCAGAATCATTCATATGGCATAAATGCATCATTTCCAGTTGTCTTAGCGTCTTACAAGAGAACATAATGTTCTTTATAGAATCCTTGGCCAGACTGCATGTTTTACTGAACAGCCATAACAGCTGACATGTAAATCACCACACAAATTGAGCACAACTTGCAAATGCAAAATATCTTGGTTGAAAGAGTTGTAATGAAAGTATTGAGAAGAAACTTGTAGCAAGTACTGTTGTTTAAAGTACACAATGTCCCTAAAACCTGTAGAAATATGAGGGAAAAAGCTTTAATACAGTAAATAGATACAACTTACATTGTTATATGGACAGAAAACTTATGGTCCTATTAAAAAATAGCAGATCAATTTAATCCTATGGGGCATTAAAGCCATTTAAGTAGAATTTCAAATCCATTTCAGAAGAACGAAGCCATCTCAACTGTCTCAACTGTTCAGACCAACCAGTTAATGGTATATGGAAAAATAATCACCGTTTATTCCAATAAACACACAAAACTCACAAAAACAATCTATGGTCAAAATTCTGAATTATTTTCATGTTCAAAAAGGTGGTACATAATTACCACTGTGCTTTAAAAGGTTAATAGAATACATTTTCTGGTTGGCACATGTAAGTTACCATTTACCACTTGCACATTTTTACTGCCAAAAGACAATTATGTGTATAACAACATTAATATGTACATACTGTTGTTGCTGAAGGCTATGTTTAAATTATTTCATGAAAATTTTAAGCAACATATAAAAATATGATAAAGCAGGAGTGCAATGAACCTCAGTCCCTTTGTCTCCAGATTTTATGGACATGAGTACATGTTTACTGTTGTGCTATTGAGAGTCCCAACATAACAGTAAAGTATTTCTTTTCATGACACTGAACAGACTTATCTTAGCAAACAACAGGTAATTTATATTTCAATTATCAAATTTTCTCTTATTCAGCAATGTAAATCAGTTTATGTTCCACAAAATTACATGATATGAAAATATGACACTAGATTTTCAAGCCCTTCTTCATAAACACTTCATATTGCACATTACACATCCATTGATCATCAGGTTTAAACTATGAAATTATACCAAGCATGAGTAAAATCAGCATACTGTAGTCTAGGACTCTCAATACAGTGTGTTAGTGTATTCATGAGGTACCAAGTGTACCTAAGACTTAGTTACTGCTTAAACAGATCATCACATGTATACATTAGAAAGAAAGAAGAAGGAAAGAAAGAAGGAAAGAAAGAAAGAAGGAAAGAAAGAAAGAAGGAAAGAAAGAAAGAAAGAAGAAAAGGCAGGAAATATAAAGAAAGAAGGAAGAAAAGAAGGAAAGAGAGGGAAAGAAATTAGAAAAGGAAGAAAAAAAGAAAGAAAGAAAGAAAAGGAAGGAATGAAGAAAGAAAGAAATCAGAAAAGGAACCAAGAAAGAAAGAGAGAAGGAAAAAGAAAGAAAAAATCGAAAAGAAAGAAGGAAAGAAAGAGAGAAGGAAAAAGAAAGAAAGAAAAATCAGAAAAGAAAGAAGGGTGAAGGAAGGAAAGAAAGAAAGAAAGAAAGAAAAGGAATAAGGAAGGAAAAAGAAAGAAAGTAAGGAAGAGGAAGAGGAAGAAGGAAGAAAAACGAAAAAAAGAGAGAAATAGAAAAGGACAAATGAATGAATGAATGAACGAATGAATGAATGGAAGGAAGGAATAAAGAAGGAAAGAAAGAAAGAAAGAGAAAGATAAGAAAGAAGAGAGAGCTGTAGATACACACCAGGCACATGGGAATAGTAAATCATCACATTTAAGTAACAAAAGCACTCCATGAAAGATGATGCATAGAGTGCAAGAAAGTTGAATATCTGTAGCAGAAAAAATGTGAAATAAATGAGATTGGGAAGAGACACAAAACACAATCTACAAATAAAAAAGTATTTAAATATTAAGGGTTAGGTAGAAAGCAGACAGTATCAGAAGTGGGTATGCACAGAAAATGGAGTTCATAAGAAGCCACAAGAGAAAGACAGGCACACTAACAGCAACTTCATGAACTTCTTATGCCAAGTGTCAAGACAGAGGTCCTTATCATAAAAATAATCTTAGTGAACTCAGTATATGCAACTGAATCTTTATTATCAATATTGTTTAATGTCAACACATAAACAATATTTTCCTGAATAACCCCTAACTTCTGAATGAATGGTCTTTCAGCATCTGACAACTACAAATAACATTTCTAAATGTATTTTCACCAAAGTGCACAAATGTGAGAAAATATTTTTAAAAATATGTTCTTTCTTCCCTTTTACAACAGCAAGAAAAGAAAAAATGTTTTATTTTTTTAAATTTTTTTTAGTAGTAAAGTGACAGACTTTGCACAAGTGAAGTGCAGAAGATTATTTTAATTCATGTTTCTTGCTGCATTAAACCCAAATGGGTTATGTCCAAAAATCAGATAAGAAAATAATAACTGTGTGATTTTAACTGATAAAAAGTATTATTTCCTGTGACAACTGGCTTATGTATATTTAATTTTAAGAGGAATATGGCCCTACAATCATGAAAAATAAGATATAATGAATGAATAAAAAACCAAATATACAGGTATCCTAGAATGCTATTACATACATCTGTGCCTTCATCCTTTAACTTTTAAACACATTTGCAGCAGGAAACTGTATTACCAATTATAGTGGTAGATTGGAAAATTCATAAACCTGTTGTTACTGGAGATACATATTCAAAATGTGCACCATTAGTTCCCCAACATGGCCTACAGTGCCAAACATTGCAAATGTTAATGTTATTCTGTGATATCCTGTATAATAGAAACAAAGCATCAGATTATGCTGGATCATGACCTTAGTTGATTTCATCAGCTGCTGCCAATGTCGCTCTCTAATGGCAGCATTCTGCAGTTCGCCAACAGCTCGCAAGGAGGTGAGCATGTTTTTCACTGTGGCCTCCAGAGTGACATATGTGTCCCAAGTTCGCATCTCCTTATCCATAGCTTCAAAAAAGAGAAAAAACATCAGTGCCTTAAGAGGCATGGCCATGATAACTAAACATAACTTGTAAATTCCAAATACACAGAATAACTAAGTATTATTAAAAGGCATATCTGTGCTACTTGGAGCATTTACTTTTCCATTATTTCTACAATAATTTTTTCACCACATAGAATGGTACAGATGTAAAACACTACTCATTTATTGTATCTAGTTTTTCCTTATTGTATGATACTGTTCCTACAGGATGAATCTAAAAAACGCAGTTTCTTTTTTATGTTGGGAGTTGTGAAATTCTGTCACTTGTGAACAATGTTTTTGGTCTCCTTCTACAGCACCTATTGTGCATTTCACTATCATAAATCTGCACACTTTCACAAAGCAGAGAGTCATTCATTCACATGATGATTTCACATGTTATCTCTGGTGCACCTTCTGCTTACTGCAGTTACTTGATTTCAGTGTTTATTAAGACTGTTCCTTAGTTTATTTTCTGTGTTCTATGAGTTTCTGGTGATCATACATTATTTTAGCTTATCTCTGAGCCCTGTTATCACTCAACCAGTTCACCCACATGCCTAGGAATCACTTCCCCAAGGCTTCCTCAGTTTTAGCTGTATCTACCTGAATGACATCCCTGCACCCTAGAACTCCACCAAAGGCACAGACAGTTAAGAGTAATGGTTACTAAAGGAAATCAAGCAGCTCACCAAATGGATCCAGAAACATACTGGCTGATTCACCACAAAGGAGCTAACAGAAAACAGTATGAAAGAATGTTTGCTTCCTCAGTATAAATGTATTACAAGTTTAAGAAACAAAGGGTAGAAAGTAAAATAATGAATGTATTATGTTTGTTCACTAAGCGTAACAGTTAACACTAAGGTTTTAAGTTCCCAATATTTATGAAAGAAACAGCAAAACCAAGGATCAGTAGATCTATTAAGTGACTAGTAAATACATTGATCTGAAGCCTTCTATAAACACTAACATCCTGGGCAGGATACAAACCCATTAGACTGTAAACCTCAATCCAAAAGCTGCAAGTTTTAACAGTCATAGTCACTACTACTTGCAAAAATTTTTGCTTAAAACATAGTATTGTGTGCATTATAGGAAACAGTAAATAGAGTAGCATAATGCTGTCTTGGCTAACAACACTGTCAAGTCTCAACTAAGATCCAGATAATGGTTTACATTGTCATCAACATCAATCATCTTTAGAACTGCAAGTCCCCTTAATCTAAGAGGTCTGCTGGAACAAGATCCCTATTCAGATAATAAAATAATGAATCTTTGAAAGTAATTCTCAAGCCTCAATGCAAAATCATGAAATCTGGGAAAAATTATTTGCTAGAGAAGAGTACAAATATGAGTCATATGTTATACAAAGTGTGGTTGGATACGTGGATTAGCCTAAATTAAATATGAATTACCTCTTATATCCTTTGCAAATTTCTTGCATTCAATGTCCATGTTTTCTACATCAATTTTTCTCCAGGGTGTTGTCTTCCAATCTTCCACACTGGTTTTCACAATGTGCACATAATCCCATAGTTGCTGCATAAAAATTACTTTATGTTGCTCATTAGTATTTTTGCCACTAAATAAGCCATCTACCACTACAGTACTAAATATTTTGAAGTGTAGTATTGCTCTAACAGTAAAAAAGGCACATAATTTAAAACTACCGTTTAATTACAAATCTATTTCACTTTATTTTAATTGAAGACATCCCATTGTGTTTCAATACTCACAATAAAACAAAACAACTATACCAAATATACATCTTTCCAGAATCACCTTCAACAGGTAATAACTAAAATAACCAAACCGCCATATCTCAAACACCAACATGAATGTGAATACTTCAATCACTATCCGTTAGTCTAACATACACAGGAAATTGTTTAATATGAAAATATGTGTGTACCCTACACCAATTAACCCAATGTGTGTCAGTTTTATAATTTAGCACACCTGTGTACAAATACAGATGTGTAGATCATAGTTCAAGCCAGGTGCATGTATATATCACCTTGAAACTGACTGCTTATGTAACAAAGTTTTTAGGGGGAAAAGCGTTCTACCAGGATACAAGAGTGACCATAGGACCAATATATCTTCAACAGTACATCATGTACCTTTTAATCTGATTAATAATACTCATCCTTGTTTTTATATATACTACATCCCATTTTAACCTTTACAAAACGAAATTATATTTTTTATTGCTTTCACATACACCATGTAAATAATATGGGATCCCAAAGTACATAGTACACACTGATTGTATCTTTTACATATGTACACTGGCCTGAAGATGGTCTACGATAGACCAAAAACATGTTGCCATAGTAAGATGCCAATATCATACACTATTGTCGTGTTCTTGACAGAATAAACTAATTGTTTTATTGTGACTATTTTACTTCGTTCAATGATACCTGAGTCACTAAAAAAATTTCCAGTCTCACATATTCACTCATGATTACTATATGAGATTCCCTGCTGTATTTTGCATTGTACTTTTACTGTTAATTACACACACTCTGTAGCAGTTACAAGAAATTGCAGAAGTGTAATAAACATGACAATCTTCTGATAATCTAATTCCATGGTATATAAATATCAACTGCTTTACCTTCAACAACCGAAGCTCTTTCCGACATTGTCTGATACATTTAAAATCTGTCATACAGACTTCAAAGAGGGAGGCTGCATCTTGAATATTACTCATCTCTGTTTCCAGCTCAACAATTTCCAAGTGTGTTTCGTCCAACAAATCATATTGGTGTTTGCAGTCAAACCTAAAGCATGTTAAGTTTAATGGCAAGTTTGTGAACAGTCAACAGTGTACACAAATTTCTTAGATGTTAATGAGTTACTGTGCTACTCAGTTACATCTGACCTTAAATTTCAAGCCAAAAAAGTACTTCTCAGTCAACAGGGCAGGAGGTGATCCCAAGCTGAACTTTCACATCTGTATGTGAAATGGATTCAAAATATGCAAGTGCATGTAACAGGTGCAATGGAAATTCAGGCAGTAAACGAACTTCCCAGAGTATTAAAAATTGGCAAGAACTTCCCAGAGTATTAAAAATTGGCAAGAAATAAAATAAAACAAGATATCAGACAAAATCTGTAAGTAGATAGGCTACAAATGTTTACTATTTTATATACTAATTTATAATCTGTTTACTGATTTATTTATTTACTTATTTATTGGCGGTTCATTTAATGACAGCTTTAAATCTGCAGGTAATATGGCAATGAATGAAATAATTAGTGAATTATAAAAGAAGTGACTGTGGCCAAATGTAGCATACTATGCCAGAACTTTTGAAGGGACTCGCATGATCTGTACACAGCTTCAGGCAGAATAACCGATCTCTGCACCAAGCTCTGAACTCAGGACACCCTAAATACCAAGATGGACTGCTATCCACAAGAACACAAGGTTCAGCAGAATACACACAAAGACATAATAAAATTAAGGCTGTGGTGGAATAAGTGTTGTGTATGGAAGAACAGGATTGCCTTGACAGCATGAAAAATAAAGATGTCAAATAATCACTAGAGCTCAAAAGCTAGGTGAGAAGACCAACAGTAAACAGCACCTATATAAAAGTAAGGAGAAAGCAAACATAAATGTGAAAATACTGCGTAGAGGACAGAGATGGTGTGTATGTCAAGATACGATGATGATGATGACGACGACGACGACGATGATAATGATGATGATGTATTGATGATGTGATGTGATGTGATGTGATGTGATGCCCCTGATGAAGAGGTGAATAGATTAACATTATATTCTCATAGTCTTCCATATTCATCTTGAAACTCAGGTAACAATTGCCAACTTGTTTAGGATTACCTGAGGAAAGGTAGTTTTCGAAAGTGATCACGATACTGATTCTGTTGTGCATCAAAATTAGTAATCCTGTTACGTATACAGGTAACTTCTGTTGCCTGCAAGGGTGCCACTTGTTGTTTTACAGTCTGTGCTATCTTCTGGGTGTTGTTCCACTGCTCTGGCAGCTCCTACTCAAAAATAAGAATAGCTGAAGAACTGAGTCATGTATTATAGAGCCAGACATAAGCAACTACAGTGATCCACTTAGTCATCTGTATACACAAAGAAAGTTAAAACAGAAGAAAGAGCATGAGGGACAAACAATCCTTTAAAACACAATCCTCATAGCAGACACATCCTGTCTCCACCATCATCTGACTTTGGAAATTGAGATAGCCTGTCTCCTGCATTATCAGGGTTGACATGGCATTGACACTCAACATTTATCACGCAGAGACCATCTTCTCCATCATCATTGTCAAGGCAGATCTCAGACTTCTGGGTTTTGGCACCTTGTAGTCTGGTACATTTCCAGTATTTCAGAGAAACCTATCACCTCCATCTCTGGGCATACATCAAGGTACAGGCTGCAGGTGTCTCCAGAATATTGGTAACCGCAAACCAGATTACACAGGCCATAATACAGAAACCTGCAGTCTCCTTGGGTAGATAGGGTTACAGTCATTAATGAAACAAGAAAGTGATGGGATGTATCACTATCGAGCATGTACCAACTATTCACTGTGTATTTACATATTTCAGTACCTTTTGTATGGAAGCACAAAGCAGTTAAGCTTATTGAAGATCAGTTTCAGGTATAGGGGAGGGTGCAGGCGTGGGCAGACTGTACAGCAGGAAGCACAGCAGGTGAAGTTGTGCAAGTGCTGCTTCACTGCTCCCAGTTACCTGCAGCAGCACATTCACTTCTTCAGGCAGCTCTTGATCATAGAATTTCAGTAGCTCTATAGTTTGTCTCAGTGGCTCAAACATATCATCAGTGGTAAGCTGTCGTTCCTTAACATTCTTGAGGTACCCCATCACGTTAACAAGGCACTCATAGTCTCCTTCTGTCACAGACTGTTGCAATCCTTCATCAGCCTCATGAATGAACTTAGCGAGGTCAGATAAGCTGTACAGAACAAATAATTATGATGAACCAGTACTGAAAAAACCAATGCTGTTTCCACAGAAATATAAAGAAAATGCAAAGCAAATGCAAAAGGACTATTAATAGGAAATCCTTTCCTTGCCTCCTCAATATTGTTTTTTTTCCAGCTGTGTTGTTCATACAACAGTTAAAAATCTGGGAAAATTATCAGGAATAAAAAGTAGGTAGGGCCTGGAAGGAGATAATTGAGACTTATTTGCCAATACCATCCTCACATTCACTAGAATTACTGAGAAAAATGGCAAGGAACTCTGCTTAGAACAATTTACAGCATTACCAAGATTCAAAAGAGACAACTTATGAATACATATCTAAAGTTTGCCCTTGAATTAATGTGCTCTCTGACTTAAACCATGATAATATTAGTCAGAAAGGACATTAACACCCAGGAATAAACAACATTGTCTTCTGCCACCCAGTGGGAACACAAATTTTTAAAAATCATGTATAGATTAAACAATATGAATTGGCAGGTTATTGGTAGCAGCCCAGCTGCAGTGATTGTTTCAGGCTGTCAAACATCAGACATAATCAAACAAAAACTTAAAATAACTACCAAGATTTTAGTACAGTAATTTCTTTCACAGAAAATATTATGGATGTACTATCATAACTGGGTAACTGTGCCTCATTTTTTAGAAGATACACACAACACGGAAGGTAAAGTCAGCAAAAAAGACTAGACAGAGACACATATCTACCGTTATACTTGTCTGTGTTTATGTAGAGGTCATAGAGGCTTTTAACTTGAGTAGTTCTCTTTTCCTTTGTAGCATCATTCCACCAATTCTCCATTACACTAACACCATGCAGTCTTAGCAACTGACGGCATTGTTGTATAAAATGCTACTCTCTCTCTTTCTGTGTGTGTGTGTGTGTGTATATATATGTATGTGTGTGTGTGTGTGTGTGTGTGTGTCTGCATACAATGCATTCTCTAGTACCTGTGCATGGATTATGAGGTTTGCAGTTCAAACATGCAAGGTTGTAACAAAATCCTCAACAAATCCATCAGAATCTTTCACATGTATTCGTGTACATTCAGGGAACATGTAGCTATCCTCAGTTTATGTCTAGTTGCAATGGTGGTGAATGTTTTGTAGAGTGCAGTTCTATTATCAACATTGCTCATAATTTTTTAAACATTTGTAATTTCTGTGCACCCCATACAGTGGCTGAGGAACAGAAAAAAGTCCTGCTCCCAATCAAACGAAAGCTTTAATTAACTAAATATACTGCCTCCTAGTGAACTCCGAACAAATAGGACATTACATATGGGTTACAGAACAGGATCAAATTCGGATCATAACATAACAGATGTTTGTAGAACAAGCAACCATCTGGGGAGGAGACAAATGTAATCAATGAAAACTACTAATATTTTATACAACTTATAGCCAACAACACATTATAATTTCATTTTATAACATTTTAAATATTATAAATATGAACTATAATCTGTACATTTGATACGCATACGCATCGTAAGACTATCTTATCGCTGTAAGTGTTAGTATTATAGGTGTAGGCTCCCCGATGATGGCAGTCAAGCTGAAACATGTAGGAGTTAATTAGGAATGAAATACATAATAGCAGATCTGTGCATGTGTTGGTACTGAATGAATTTGTTAAAAACTAGAAAGTTTTGAGTTGCGAAGAAAACCTTGGCAAGTGACTGCAAAGTGATTCACATGAGAAAATGATATCAACACATGAGTCATGCAGATATCACTCCTTCTATACAAAAACAACCAGAAGCAAAAGAGAAAGAGGAGGAATGGAAGAAAGATAAAGGATTTATTAAATGCATCAACAGACATCACAGCAATCAAATGGGCCAACATTTTGTTGCAATATAGAATCAATGTGATTTTGAATATAACAACATAACTGCACTTAGGAAAAAAATGCACGGTGTCCTCATAATGTGTAATTTATTACTAAGAGCATATAAGATTTATTCCATAGAGATTAATAGGCCTTTTCCACTGATAGATATTTTCTGATTCCAAATTATTCACTTGCAAGGTTGCTGTTCACATTTGTACTCTGTAATTCATAACTTTCTCAAATATAAGTGCATAAAATATTAATAAAGTACAACTTAGAGATGACAGATGTTATGTTGTGTGATGAGCCACAGTTAAGGAGACTCAGTGAAATGTGATTAATGTGTTCTACAACTCACCTGTTAGTTACGTGATCCACCAAATGCTGCTTGAACATGTTGCTCCACTTACAAACTGTGTTAAGAAGAGCTTGCCTAAAGGGTCTCAAGTCTACTTGAAACCAGGCACTAAAGATCTGCTCCGACTTCATCCTCTCAATCTCCACAAACAGACTCTCATAGTTATCAATCTAAATATAAGAGATGATAAGTACAACTCTCTGGTTTTAGAAAAAAGCTGAACTGGGAATTTCAAATTGTCAAATTGTACTTACCACTTAATTCTATAGAAAGAGAAATAGGGCTCTTAATATAGTTGATGAAACATCATAGTTCCACAAGCAAAGTTCTGTGCAGCAGAGTTCTTTTCAAGAAGCTAACTGCTGTTCACCTAGTGAAAAATCCCTGCATATTTTGGAAGCTGTCATGAGCCAAATGAATCCAGGCCATAACTTAAAATTCTACCATTTACAAACCAAAACTAATCTGAATTACATCTAAATGTCGAGTCAATACTGGGAAGTAAACACAATGTGTCTTGGTTATAAAAGCCAATCAGTTAACTTTTGTATAGGGTAATAGTTGCCGTTTGTTATGAAATCCAAACAAAACACATAAGTGCACTATGTGGAAAGAATGCAGAACTTTTAAATGTTAAAACTAGAGGTAACCACTAGGCTCCTACAGGTTAAGATCAATTTCAGAATTATCCTCTTATTCCAAGATCTTCCAAATTCTCTTCCCTTTAGTTAGCCCAAAATTTTGTAAGCAACTTTCTTCTTCTTGCATAGCAATTCCAGATATGTATATCAAAAACAAGGACAATTAATCACACACACACACACACATGTACATACATGTGTATGTACATACAAACATACATAAATGGGTATGTATATACATACACAAATACATACCTACGTATATACATGTATATGTACGTACACACACACACACATACACACACAAGCATGTGCGCACACAAACACACACACATACATACATACACAAATACATACATACATACATACGCATGCATACATACATATATATATACTTACATATGTACATACACACATATATATATATACATATATATACTTACATACATATGTACATACACACATACATACATATACACATATATACATACACACAACCATACACACACACACACATATATACATACACATGCATGCATGCATACATACATACAGTACGTACATACATACGTATGTATGTACATATGTACATACATACTTACATACGTACATACGTACATACATACATACATTACATACATACATACATACATACATATGTACATATATACACACACATACATACATAATATGTACATACATACACACACACACACACACACATACATAATATGTACATACATATACAGGATGCAAAAAAAATCCATGCCCAAATTTCTTGAGGTGACAGGAGAGAATGAAAAAATTATTCATTGTCACACAACTGTAAGTTGGATGTGCGTCCTTCAAGTGCCACTGACCATCAGATTGGGTATGACTAGGTTTGGAAATCAAGAAAGCACTGAAGTATTCTGAAAAAAAATGTATTTATTACCATTTTAGTGTAATATTCAAATGTTCAGCCACCAACCTCAATACTAAGCCAACAACGATGCAGCAGAAACTGTCGTATGTGCCCAAATACACCAGTTTTCTGCCTGACAGTTGGTGCTGCCTCAACGATACAGGCAGTAAGATTCTCTTCAGAATAAAATGGCGATGAGTAAATCAAGTTTTACATGTATCATTCTTGCGGCACTGCAAACCATCACAGTGTTTGTGAAGCGTCTGGGATGGAGGCAACTCGCCTCAACAAGTGTGGGTGTCAACTGTTACTCATACTGCTTTTGGCATGCCTGGAGAGTCACTTCTTTCAAAAGATGAACTCAGAACCTCATAAGTGCGTGTAGTCAAATTGACACCAACATGCAGCGTTAAACCTTGGTAGAACTCGCCAACATCCCATCTTTGTATGATGCAGCACATAGAAATGGCAGGAAAGTGCAGAGAATTTATCATGAGCTCTTTCTGATCACAGTGCTTTTGTTGACAATTGTCTACAGGCAACTTGTACATTTGCAGTGAATAAGCACAGCACAGGGTGATGAAAAACTCACCACATACACACATGCGGTCGCTCATGAATTCGGTGTGTGGGAAATTGTACGAAAGCAGCAGGTCCATCCTTTCCATATGCAGAATCTGCAGGCTTGGGACACAACAATTACCTTCATCAAAACCAATTTGTGCATTGGTTTGTGCACTACAGTACAGGGAAGCCCTACTTTCCCACAGTAGTTTTGATTACAAATGGGGCCTGCTTCATCGGGATGGGATTTTCAACTGTGACAACAGCCATATTTGAGCAGAAGCAAACCCTCATGCTGCATTTGTTCACTGCCACTAACAACACTTTTGGTCAATGTGTGGGCAGAAAACGTACATGACTTTTTGTTTGGGCCTTACTCGTTACCCCCACGGCTTAGTGCACAGATATACTGGGTGTTTCTGGAGGAAGTGCTACAAGAATTGGAGGAAATCTCCTTAGCATTCAGGAAAAACACGTGGTTCCAGAATGACAGGGCTGTGGCTCATTTTGCACGTCAGGTCCGAGAACATAGCACCACCACTTAATACAATCGCTGGATTGGACGGGGCGGGCCTGTGGCTTGGCCTCCGAGGTCACAGACCTCACACCATTGGCCTTCTTCCCATGGGGCTACATGAAAACCTTGATACACTCATCATCAGTTAGTTCTGAAGAGAACTTTACTGCTCCTGTAGCTGATCACTGAGCCAACAGCAAACATCAGGCAGGAACCTGAAATTTTTGAGCAAACACATCAATCTCTGCTGCATTGTTGTCAGTTTTGGATAGAGGTCAGTGACAGTACATTTGACCATATGCTCTACATTGGTACAAAATACAACTTTTGTGGAATACTTAAGTGCTTTCTTGAATTCCAGACTTAGTCAGACACACTTTGATGGTCAGTGGCACTGCAAGGACACACATCTGACATACAGTTGCTTGACAATGAATCTTTGTTTTGTTCTGTCCTATCACCTCAAGAAGTTTAGGCATGGAGTTTCCTGCGCCCGATATGTATGAGGGAGAGATAAATCAGTTTTTAAAACATTACACAGTGAAAAAAGCAAAGAATTTTATTAATGTTATGAGAACAAGCAGTGACATAGTTAGGTTTTTTTTCTTAGAATCCAGCTAAGTAAACACAATGTCCGCCCCTGACATAAATTACAAACTTAAAAAATTACAATTATTTACTGAATTTCCTTACATTCGTTTCAATAATTTAAAACTTGTTTAGTGCAAAAAAATCGATTTTTTCATTTAAAATATTTATTTTACCACTCACTTTGCCACACCTTAGACTCCCTCCTGGAGGACCTGCACCACTACCTCATCCCCAGCTAAACCCTTGAGAACAAAATAGCTCAGATAATAAAATTATTACACACAGATACAAAAAAGAGCACACTACTCAAATTCACACACCAAAATTCAGTTTACATATCCATTCCTTATACTTTGCAGTCTCAGTTCAGCCTCTATAATCACTAATCTATATAATCTTCCTCCCCTCCCCTCTGCTGTTAGCAGTTGGTCGATGACTGTCCTAATCCTGCAGATGTTCCATTTTCACCAATGCTAACGCCTGCATCATGTTTAAGTTAACTTGAAGAATGGATTTAGCCTAAAAACTTCATCTCTTTGGAAGAACAGAGGAAATCTGGCATCCTGAACTGAAATTTGTGGAACAGCATAGGGTTCTTATCACTCTAAACCCGGGAATGTCCCGCTAACATCGGGGCATGTAGGATCCTACAAAGCCTTCTGTATCTATCCTCCTTGGTTTGGTCATCTTAATAATATCTATCAATAAAAACAAGTACTCATTACATACTTTTCTCCATTTTCCCATTACTCTCCCTTGTTTGGAATAAATATTTTCTGCAGCATCTTGAGCCCCAACATGCTCAGTCTAGGTTCTTTGGTTAATGTGACAAAGTACCAGATTCATATCAATTTAGAGTCATAAAGTCACCCTACTTCAATATAGAAATAATAGAACAAAATTTACACATAGAAATACAAGTGTAGAATATGAAACAACTCTCAAAATATACTTCTATGTCCATATATAATATGGAGTACTACTATAAGTAACATGAGTGTGTGTACATGCTGCACAAAAATAAAATCTACTGGATATAAACTGGTTGACTGATAATCAGTTCCTCTAATGGACATTTGAAAATTCTGCATACACTAACAAGTTCCAATACTCTCTAAAAACATGTTTACTTCATCTATTTTTCTTAACTCAGCAAAGCTGGTACCTTGGCTTCTGCAATGCTGAATTTGAAAGAATGCACTAAGGTGGCATTGAAACTTATTAGATATACCATAAATTAACCATGTCACTTCAATATAACATACTCTTTTACCTCTCCAAAATTAATGTAATTTTATTTGCCGACAGCCAGCTCTGTACACCATTTTGGTAAAATACATAACACAGTGTGTACTTTGAGGACAATTGAGATTAACAAACATTTCTACATGATTTAAATGATCCCTCATACAGCGCATGATGGGCAAAACTGCACTACACGTGTACAGAAGAAAGTGGGTTATAGGAATGCCAATGCTTACTAATCCCCTGTTACTGAAAATACATACTGCCGAACTGCTGGCTAGAAGTCAGTACTCGGAAGGTCCTGTGACTGGCCATCTCGACACAGGTTCTTCTTGGTTTCCCTGTGTCTATAAGCAAATGCTGAGATGGTTTCCAAGATTCCAAGTTGCCACTACATGCTTCTCAAGTAGCCCTCCTGACTTAAATCTAGTAGTAACCAATTTCATGTTTTGTTTACATGTAAAATAACCATTGCCACCGGGTAACGACCCAATTGCAGTAAATAAATATATATATACATTTTTGGACATTAAACATTCACATAGTGCTTGGGTGGTTGGCGCCCAGCTTCCACAGCAACTGAGTGAATGCCACCTGAATTTACCTAGATTTACTTAAATTAAATGTTTTCCTCTATATTTAATCATTTGCAACCACGTGCAGTCAAAAACCTCACTGGGCAAACCTTTTTATAGCGTAAATGAATTTTATAACTACAATAGACTCTAAAAATAAATTTTAAAAAATAAATAACTGTTCTGGGTGAGATGTTACTGTCTATATCACAAGTTCACTGAACTTTCATTTTCACTACTTCCCAATCAACACAACAGAAGTCAAGTTTGAAACTTGTTATTATGTATGCCTACTCTGAAATATGTGTTTCAGTTTTAACTGCTCACCTGTTCCCTGAACAGCTCCATGTTTGGTGGACTGGGTTTTGGTGCCCCGTCATCACCTACAGCAACAAGTTCTAGCTCATCGGCAGTCAACTGACGACCATATGTCAAGAACTGCTGCATGTAGAATTCACGGTCATCCAGCCACAAGTAAGAAAAGGTCTCAAAACCATGACTAAATTCATTAGCCTGAAAATTTGACAAATATCAAAGTAAGAAGAAAGATATAATAGATGGAACACGGATCTTACATCTTGCTACTTCATATGAACTTCAGCAGCAGAATTAACAATATTTTGGGAAGATTACAATTGTAAACTACCTCATTCATTACATGCTGTACACCTTCTAATATCTCTCGTTCCATCTCTCTGATGTCTTCATTATTCTCCATGTCTGCCTGTAATAAAATATTCCTGTGTTCAGAAATATATTTGGTATGAACTAATGAAAGGTGCCCCAGAATAATGTTCCTTGGGCCTTCATATTTTAAATATAACAAAGCTACAATAGCAAGCAAAAATGGTAGTAGAGAAATGTCATCATGCTTTTGCTACTGGAGTTCTATAAATAGTCTGCCATTAATAACCAAACACAATCTACAATGCTCAAAAATGTAATTGCCAAGTGGTGACATGGTGGGACATTCTGTAAAACTCTTCACGACCCAATATTAAATTGGAGGCTTGATCAATGATTGGTAGGTTTATAGGTGGTTCACTTAAATTAGTTATTCACAGCTGTCAGCAAATTACACAACTGAGGCCCAAACTTAAACTTAAACCAGCTACCCACTGTCATGATTTGGTCAACAGCAATTTGGTACTGGCATTTTCTCTACATCTTTACACTAACTGGTTATAGTGGCAAGATTCCATCATCAAAATTTCATTTGCAAAAACATGATGCAGTAAATCTCTCTACTGCTATGTCAGCAGTATATATGCATGTCCATAATGTTTTACTGATACACACATACAGAATAGTGTGGGTCACCACAACCCTGTACTGCAGCTTCCTGTCATCTGGTGGACAAATACCCAATTGCATGTTCACACTCCTGAATGCACACTACAGCTGAAGTCAAGCCACTTCAACTCACTTGTCTGTTTGGATTTCCACTTACCTTTGTCTCTCTATAACACACATTTTTGGAAAACAAGTATGGAACAAAATATTTGAGCAGAAAGAGTTATGGAAGAAGAGGCATTATAGTGCATCCTACCACTTACACCTCTTCTCCTCAGAAATATTCTAAATGAAGTACTTTATTAATAACAATGTGTATATTCAGTTCTGAAAGACATGTCACATTATTCAACAGAACAATGAAATTTGCCATTCACATAATACCTCATAATTAGCAGTTTCATGATGAAGTGCAATACGTGGAATAAGACTAGACATCTTGATAATGTCATTAATTAGTCTTTCTACCATGCTAGCAAAACAATCCGGGGCATTCGAATCAAGTGATGGTACAAATACAAGGTCTGGCTCATGAAGCTCCAATTGTGCTTGAAACAATGGTGCAAATCCATTGCTTTGGTCCATATGCTCCGCAAGATAACCCAAACTGCAATTGAATAGATAGCATTATATTACATAAGCTCCACAGGTCTGAAACTATATAACGAAACTAATAAAAAATTACCCACTTTATATGGAACCTACACATAACTTCCCAAGTTCACAAAAATTTAACAACAATACTTGTACTGAGACAAATGACACTAGTCAACATCCTGATATGTTGTTTCAGTATGACCAATCCCATCTATTTTAATACTGTGTGTCCATTCACAGTGTAGAAATCAACTTATAAAACCAACCTTACATGCACTTGTATATGTTTATAATGTATGTGTTCATGTAAGTTTGGTTGTATAAGTTGAATCCCATCTATGTCTGGGTGTCCCTAGAGGTCTCCCCCTTCATGTCTCCCAAACTACCATAGCTATCAACATGATTAATGTAATCCCAGACAGTTTTAGAGATTTTAAATGAAAATTAAAGTTGTTTTTCCTGGATCACCCTGGTTATTCATTAAATGAGTTTCTGTATATTTGAAGAAGATAACAGAACAAATAAGTAACAGCACAAATAAAACAAGATGTAAATAGGACTTCTATTTTATTGTAAAAGTTGCTACTGTATAATTAGATTAGTTTATTGGATAATTAATCACACATATGTAGTTGCCTGAACTTACATAATTCTTATAAAATGTTTGTGAATCTTTATTTCCTTCCTGTGTTTTGCTTTGACTTATTGAAAAACTATAAATGTAGCAATCGGATAATAGATAGTGGATGATAACTTGCAGTAATGGAAGTAAACCAGTGGATTAAACACAAATTAAATTGAAGTATGAAAATTTTACAAATTTAAAAGATTGGATTGTGATTATTTAATACTAACATAAGTGTTCAAGAATTGTGATCTTTTGGGATGTTACGCTATGTAGTGGTTAATTCAATATATCCTGAAATTTCGCAGGGGAACCCAGATTGTAGAAGAATGTTGTCCTTCTAGCACCCACAAACCCTTGAAGATATAGGTCCTATGTTCTTTTCAAACAGTGGAATGTGTTAAATTACCCACTACATAGTGAAACATCCCTGAAGACCAGACAATTCACTCAACAACACTGGAAAACTCTCACCCCACAACATAGTGCTTGACTGTGGGTGTGCATGTGTCCATTCCCATGCATGCATCTACATCATACCAAATTCAGTCACCTTAAAATAAATGAAAAATAAATAACATAAAATAGTTGTTATGAAGCAAAATACTATCACCAGTCACCAGTAAATAAGCAAAACTTCAACCATGTCTTTTCAGCATTTTTAGAATAACTGCTAAGGTAGTATTATGATTAGCCTACAGACTGGATGACTAGTCAACTGGCATCCAATCACTGGCAAGGTAGAGATTTTGCTCTTCTCCACAGCATCCACACTTGCTCTGCAGTGCAACCAGTCTCCTACCTAAAGGGTGCTGGATACTTTTTCCATCGGGCTAAAGCAGCTGGGATGTGAAGCTGACTGCCCATTTCCAAGAATAATGTGTGGAGCTATACCATCATTCGCCATAATTCTTCATGGTGTGTAGTTTAATTACAGGACATGAACAAATATATTTTATTTTGCTGTAACCAGTGGTGCAAAGAGAATTTAAAAATTAATCAGAAAATATTCATGACTTCTCACACAGTTCAAAACAAAAGAGTTGTCCAGTAAAATTCCACATTAATAATGATGCTACAGAAATTCTGTCTCCATCTGAAGTCATTTTAAATTTATCCTTGCATTATGGGAATTGTATCATAGGTCTCACAAGATCACATGCATATGGAAGAGATGTAAAACAGGACATACCTGCAGCCAACTGTCTTCAGCAAGGACTCAGAAACAATATTATCCACATATCCAACATAGTCAAGCCATTGGGAGGAGTCCGCTAATTGTTCCATGCTGAAGAGTTTAAGATTTTGCTCCACAAGACTGTGGATCTCTGTGGCTGCTGTGCTAATCTCCCTGTACCTGATACAAATACAATGTTCTGTAATGTGTCTAAATATCAGAACATAAATGTGCCTTCAACGGTAAAAGTATTCCATCTTTTGCTGAACATACCTTCGCTGTACATGTTCTGACCGGTCTTCAATGCACAATAATGTGTCCTTCTTTCCATCTGAGCGCTCAAAGAGAGCCACTTTGCTCCACACACTCATGATATTATGAATCTGCTCTAAATTATCCTGTGTCTGTTGCACACGTGCTTCCAGTGAATGTACTAACCGATGAAGTCGCTCGATATAGTCCCATAACTCTGAACAAAGCAAGGTTATTAATATTATCAATTCATTTCAAAACAAAAAGAAAGGTTCTACAAAGATCACAATTAATGCACATTTACCTCCAAGAATGTCTTCTAAAGAGGAGCTTCTCAAAAAGCAGAGATGAGTATCTTGAAGAACGAGGACCATTCATTGATGTCTTCCTTCAGTTCTCAGTGGTTCCTCTACTTAAAACCCTGTCTATGTTATGACAATAGCTTCTATAACTTTTATATTTAATTTATATAATTGATTAACCTCAATTTCCAAAGCACACATCCATGTAACACCAGAATTTTGTGGCATATGTTCCTCATGTCAGTTTTTAATTATGTGTATTCTTTTCAGTTATTCAATACCAATTTTAATCATCTCCTACTGTCTAACCCACTTGCAGTTGACCTTCAGTAAGTACCTGCCTATTTCTTATGATAATTTCTGTTAGTGAAGTTCAGTGCTCTCCTGTTTGCTAAGTTATGTGAAAATACCAACACCACTGCATTAACATGCATGCTTAAAAACTCTGACTGTCTACTGATTACTTACAGTACCAACACTCAAAATTCAGGGTGTAAATTAGTATCAGGTGAATCATGCTAAAAGTAAGAATGTCCAGATGCTCAGTTTTCAAACTTGTACCATACAGATGAATTCCAGCTTTGGATGACACTTCCAAACCTTCACCCATTTCTTTTACCCACTAAGTTTTAAACCACATATGAAATTTAAATGAGATGAGAGATCCTGCAGTCAGTTTTATCTGTATACACTGAGTCAGCAGGCCAAATTTACAAGAAAAAACATCATAAGAAAACACAATAATATAACAACATAATCTAATGAAGATCAGTAAATCTCTCTCCAAATGCTTATACATCACCAAAATACTGACTGAAACAAGGCAGAGAAATAAGTGTTCCACTGCTGGTATCAAACAGAATGACATACATTATTCCATATATACCTGTTGAGTTCCAATTGAGACTTGTTCGGCCCTGCTCTATCAATGCATCGATCTCCTGCATTTGCTCTTCAACCAGTGCAAATTCCACTGGATGACTCTGGCGGAGGACTTTATTGTACCTGGACCAAATTAAATTATGACAACATTATAATTCAGCATAACATCAATGTCTGTCATACAAAAAGTAAACAATAAAAAGTGTTTTTTTGATGTTTTGCTGACCGTGCATCTCAGTATATTTATCTTAGTAATTAACCAACTTGATGCACAGAGGCTGTATAATACAATTTGACCTCCTGATGATGAGCACATGGTGCTCGAAACATGTACAGGCATGAAATAAAACTTATTGTAAAACAAAATTTTGTGCATCAAGTTGGTTAATTACTAAGATAAAAATAAAAAGTTTTTCCAGTAAGGGGGCAACAATATAAAACTTTCGTCCAGTCCTCTACATTCACATCCATAGTCAGTATAATTAGCTTTTAGTGACATGAATTACTAGTGCCTTCCTTCCTAAAATTTTCAGCCAGCTTCTACACAAAATGAATCAAAATTGGATGAGAAATATGCTAATGTGTTATTTGTATTTAACAAATGATTTAGAAAACAGGTAATGAAGTAAAATACATAGAGCAGTTCCATTTCAATTTTGTGTAAATTAACAGTTGCAACTGGCTGACACAGACATTTAAGTAAAACATTAAAATATAAGAGAAATTTCGTGTTTATATTTAACTGCAATAGCACATACATCAAGAAGTACTCCTGAGTTTCTCAAACTTTTTCCTATAGAAAAAAACCAAAATGATTATTCATATCCTAAACAACCCCCAACAAAACAAAGAGGCACTTGGTAGAGCAGGGAGAGTACTCCAATATTGCCAACTACTGGACAAAAATTCCTGCCATATTGTTAAGGATATATTGGCATTTTCACGGTATTTAAAATTGTATTTATTTATTCCATGATTTCTCGAAGAAACCTGATGGATAAACACTACACCAGAGATAAAACATAAATTGCGAGGGAAAAGCCACATGACACAAGATGGCATACAATTAGAAACACAAAGATTAAAAATCAGGAATAAAATCTTTATTATAACAGAAGATAATAAAAGGGCAGGCATTAAAATGCCTAATCACTGTGTGAACTGAAAGAGACCTCAAAATTTTTGTCAGTCTTGCCACTACCATAACTTTTTCAATTTATTTATAATTAAAATAATGCTATCCTTGACACTCTACTAGAATTAAAATCAGCTGAACATGAAAAATGTTGAGACTTACACAAAACACAGAATCTGTTGCACTGGTAATGGCATCTAATTAAACAAATAGATTTATTTACGCATCTTCACATAGAAACTTCATGGCTTGTGTTCTGCAGCATCTATAGTAATTCTGGCAGCTTCGTGCCTGTCTACATTACATAGTAGAAAGAGCCACATTACATGTGGAACTTTACTGACACAAATTGTAAGTCTGTGTCATTATTCCACTTTTTATTCAATTAATTACATATCATACTTATACAAATACACAGCATTGTGGACCACAAAAAATATTTTGTGGACATTCTCTATTTAGTGACAATAAATACAGTTTTGTTTAAGTCACTATTAGTAGACAAACATGCTATTTTAAACCAATAAACTGTTGTTGCTGAATTATTAACAGGTCACTTACAAACAATAAGTATAAAATACAAGATGAAAAAAACAATTTTAAGAGGAACTCCTGACAGGTCATGTTTTAACATCATTACTTACAACAAACACGTTTCTATATGTGTGCTAACAAAACTATTTTGACTGTCTTTTTATAGTTTGTTTAAAATGGGTACTACTTTATACAGCATGATAAATAAGATTTCTAAAACCTGATATTCACTTAACACACACTTCACACAGAGATTTTAATTGACAATGTCACTTACCACTGGATGGTCTGATTTAGGTTTGAAGTATACTTTCTGAAGGTTTCACCCCGTTCACACATGTGGAGAGCTGCTTCAGGTATATCTTCATGCTCCATAAGGTTTAGGTAATGCACCTCTCGAAGTATAGCAGCCAGCTAATGAGTTACATGGACTTCACAAATTGTAGGCAATAAAAGGTGCATGCAAACTTCACCACATAAACTTTCATGCAGGCCATATATCACTGCACAATGTGTAATCAAATTTGCATTATTAAATGACAAAGTTCCAATTATTTCACCTTGTTTTGTCCTGTCAGTTCAAACTATTTGTGTAGAAAATTAAGGCACCATTTCATTTTTAGCAGTAAAAAAAAAAAACACCAAAATTCATCCTAATCCCAAATCCAGTGTAAGATAGCAAAAGGAAATTTGAATAGCCAGATTGAGGTTCTGTTACAACCACAAAAAGTTAAATGTTTTCTTTCTCAAAACATCATAACTTTGAAACTTAAAAAAAAAAAGTCATAAATCTAAAATTTTAGGTATATTACTAATTTTTATGTTTATCTGTGTGCACTAAAATATAAATAATATTTACATGGCAGATGATGGTGACACAGTGGTGTGAAACCATGAAGCATGGACGTATGGCAGAGTTACAATGTAATTACAAACAAAAATGTAGACTGAAATGTGTACTATTACATAAAATACAACATGGTGCAAAAATGCTGAAAGCAGTTATAATCATGGCTGCAAAATGCACGACATCTTCCTACACACTTGTTAAATTAAATTAATCTATTAACAGCTGGAGTTAATTCAGTCACTGAACTCCATATGACACACGTTTATTTTCAAGGTCAGTCCACGAAATATGACTTATTGCCTGGATTAATTTTGGCCCCCCCTCCTTATTTTCCTGATTTTATTCCATCTTCCTGATAATATTCTTTGGAATGGGGACTTCCCTGGATCTTGTTAGCAGCCTTCCAAACCAGGTGACAGGACCATTGTTGCACATGGAGCAACAGAGTAAAGATGTATAAGATATAAAAACATGACTGTAATATATGCATAATTTTAATTGTTGTTACATTGCTCTCCCCCATCCCTGAATAAGCCAAGGAAAAAATGGCCACTTTAGTTTATGAACAAGATAACTGAAACATTGACAGCAACCAAAAATTAACCTAACCTAAACACATAAGGGCAATTTCCTCCTTCCTGGATGTAACTGTTATTCAGCATGGTCTTATAACTGTTAAACACAAATACATTTTACTCTTTATTATACAGTGATGAATAAATTTAACAAATTCATACTGTGCAATGAAACAGTTTACCTCCGGGTGGAAGTTGAGAGCTAGCTGATTTTTAATTCCATTACGTGTCAGAAGGGATAGTTGCAAGTTTCTCTCACACTGCTCAGGCACTGAAGCTGCCCAGCTGGCAAACACCTCTTGCTCAAATCCATTCAGTAAATCCATCAAGTGATTATACTTTGCTAGCACCACTGTCGCTTCTGGAGAGTTGACTATCCTGCAGAAAAGGAAGTGCTACGTCAGCAGCCCACTGTGTTATCTACAAGACAGCTAAATAGTTCTGAACTGGGACTAAACATGAAGGTAATACATGAAACCTGTAACTCACCTAAGTTCGGTTCTTTAACGTTTACATGCAAGAGAACTTTCCAACTACCACACTTAAGGAAACAGAATATTTGAAATCTTTCTACATATAGGAGTAGAAGCAGGGTGTTTAAAACAGTAATGACTAGAACAATTAAATCCAAGTAAGAGGAAGTAATAGGATGGATTAAAATTACAGAATGGAACAATCTAATTTGTGCTCTTCACACTGTATTTTTGTGATCATTCAAAGAGAATGTGCTGAGGAGGATGTATGACATGAATGAGTTTCATAGTAGACTTAATGGCAGAGGTTATCTGTGATCAAAACAAAACAAATGACTCAACAGCAAAACCTATATACATCAGATGTAACTTAACCCAATTTTTGCTTGTGATGAAACTGATATTGATTTAATGATACTGAACTGCACTGGTTATCTGTGATCAAAACAAAACAAATGACTCAACAGCAAAACCTATACACATTAAATGTAACTTAACCTAATGTTTGCTTGTGACAAAACTAATATTGATTTAATGATACAGCAGACTCATTGCAGGGAAAGACTAAAACTTAAAAATACAATGCAATTCTAACATTATTAATAAGACCCCATAAATCTAATTCAAGTCACCTTACCTTCAGACTTTGTGAGCTTTCCATGGGTTTTAAATAATTCTGACTTCTTAGTAGTACTTTGGTTTCAGATTAGAAGCTAACTGCACTGCCCCTGAACTTAAATTTTACAGTGGCACTTTTTTAACATAAGGTGCAATTGTTCATTATTAGAGCATTTCTGATGAAAGAGTGTGAGATGTAAAAGACAGAATTTTAAAGTTGTACCCTGCCTTTGGCAGTGGAACTGTATGTGCATTACTCGTGTGTCTTAAGTGCCATAATTCCCACTTTATAATTATATAATGGGAGATAATAATCTGACTCCTTTAAATTTCTGCTCTGAATCTTTCAACATGGTACAGAGCTCCCACTTCCACTGCAATACTGACGGATGTTGAAGCATCTTGAAGCTTCTGACTGGTACTGCTACTCTCTGCCGCAGCCGACAGGCCCATCTCAGAGCTCCAGCTACTGGTGGCATGTTCTTATCTACAGGCATCCATCCATGTTTTACTAAATGAGCCATTTGATCTTCATACTGAGCCTAAAAACATAAATACTTCATTGAATAATATATATAATTCCTCCTTTGAGTAGAAGAAATAAAATTAAAAGGTTATGATACTTTTAACACATCTTTCAATAGGGGTGGTTTGAAAAGTTTTGCCTCCAGGTAAATAAAAAATGAAGGGAGATATTTAAGTAAAAAAATGTACCTTTATTTACCACTGAGCATAATCCCATTTCCACATCATCTCCTCCAACTTCAGTATGCTTATGCAAAAGTTTTTGAATTCCAACCTGAACTTCCTGACTGTGCTTTGTCATATAAATTTCCTTCTCCCACTTCTTTGTGCTGAAATTGCCATACCCAAGGTATAAATGTGTTTACATCATATTTATTCCCATGCACTGCCTGCATATGGCATTGAGTGTCGATGGAAGGAACTTTTCCACACTCAAGAACTCGATAACAGCGCACTGTTTGCACCGCACATCCACACACCCTTCTATTTCGACTAGCACTGAACTGGAGTTTTGGACAGCTGTGGTTTCAAGGTTATGTATGGTGGAGAGGAGATATAACATGACTGTGTGGAGCCAGTTTTATCCATTCTTCACTGGTTTAATAAAAAATATGAGAGGGGGCAAAACTTTTCAGCTCATTCTCATACACTTGTATATCCTTTTTTTAATTGGTAACTTCCAATCATCATGCATGAACAACTGTCTTGCAGTCTTACATTATAACATAAATATTCATTCATTTATATATACACCAACAAATGCACACAATAGAAACATATGTTATACACATAATTTAACCCTCCTACATGTTTCAGCAATAAATCACCATCTTCAGGTAAATGTGAATACACAGGAATATATAATAATATTAATACATCAGTCTCACATGTATATTGTGAAAATATAAAACATTTAAAATAACAGCTGCAAATACAGTAATATGGGTACTATGACTATTATGATCAATCTCCACTTTTGCAATAAAAAAAGATCAGGCTCCTGTGGGTTATAATGATGTATCCTGTGTAGGAAGGTGCAGAATACGCATAGTAAACAAAGGCATATCATTGAATTTTAACCATAAACATGTCAACATTGTACTAGTCATAGCATGCATATTATTGTATTATAGACACTATTTTATGTATTTTATATTTTAACATTGTCCATGTGAGATTGATGTAATAATATTAAATATTCCTTTGTACTTATATCTCCCTGAGGATGGCAATTTATTGCTGAAACATGTAGGTGGGTTGAAGTTTATGTATAACATGTAATTCCATTATGCGCATTTGTATATGAATATGTATTTGTATATAAATGACTGCAAGTACAAAGCACGGAATGAACAATATTACATTTATAAAAATTCATGATGATCACTAATGGCATTACATACACAAACTTCCCATATGATGTTCAAGGTCTTTTAAGTTACTGACAGGATAACCATTTCTCTGAATGTGTGATTCAAGCTGTGCATGTAGTAGTGAATTTGGTTGTATACCCATTCAAAATCAGAAAAATAAATTTACTCTTTACTCATCCCGCTCTTGAATTCTGTCCCAAGGTGCAACAACATGTGCCTTGGATCACTCTGCTTTCTCCCCTTTGAGTGGCATTAGTAACCAAACATATAAAAAACTAAACTCCGTGGCCTTAGTCCGCAGGCGAACTATACCGACAGAGCGGCCGCCGCCGGTCGGCGAAGCTAGTGCCAACTTTTGCGGATAGAGGGGTGTCACGTGGTCAGCGCAACGGGTCCCCA
>Ga0136643_10001309_pt1 | contig 30025 bp, 32 predicted proteins | sample TergutLab28metaG_FD_96883 | JGI IMG/M metagenome (GOLD analysis project Ga0136643, IMG submission 96883) | Labiotermes labralis P1 segment gut microbial communities from Petit-Saut dam, French Guiana - Lab288 P1 (version 3) (version 3) | ecosystem: Host-associated > Arthropoda: Insects >... | reverse complement strand
TACTCCAAGTCCAACATATGGCAAACTTTTTACGATTTTTTCACCAGTATCAGGCAATGAACCTTTTGATGAAGATGAAGCATTAGCATTTGTCGCATTTGATGTGTTAGCAGCAGATGTTCCTGATGCTCCATTAGATGCAGAACCGTTTGCTGCTGCAGAATTAGTATTAGCGTTTGTTTTTCCACCGTTCAATGCAGCATCGTAAGCAGTTTCTGATACAACATAAGTGTAACCATCTGCTCCACGTGCAATACCGAATCCAATGCTATTAGCAAGTGTAGAACTCAAAGTAAGGTAGTGATCTTTTGTTCCAGAAGTTGCTGTTTTTTCAGCCCACCATGAATTGAGTCCTGTTTCGATATTTGTTGTAGCTACTGTGTTACGGTGTAAACATTCTGGACCGTAAGCTGAAGTCCCAGATACATAAAGTGGTGAAGTGAAGAGTGATTGGTTAGCCCATGCTGGCATTCCGTGTTTCATATCAGAGTGATCAAATGTTGTTTGACCAGCAGCAAGTTCGTCTGCACGAGCTTGTGCCCATTTGTTTAAATCTGAGTTTAATGTAAGAGCAGGTTCTGATTTTCCGTCTGCTGCACGTAATTGATTAACATGATTCAACGCTGTTTGAAGATCTGCAGATGATGCAGATGTAGTAGCAGTAGGTGTAGCTGCGTGTACATTTGCCATTGGCATTGATACTCCACCTAATAATGTTAATGAAAGAAGAGCAGCTGATATTAATTTTTTGTTCAAGTTGAATTTCCTCGCTTTTATAGTATTAATTTCTTAATCCAAACTTATTATATTATTTTTTTATATTTTTTTCAACAATTTTGTCATATTTGTACAAAAAAATACAGCTCCTGTTATTGCTATATTTTCACTATTATTCATTATGCAGTGTATACCTGCTCTTCTTCTCTTTCTTTGTCAAATTGGCGAACATTTTCAAATGCTTCTTCTAATTCTACACGACGTACTTTTCGAGGCAAGAATTTGCGGACATCATCTTCATTATATCCTACCTGTAGTCGCTTATCATCCACGATAAGTGGACGACGGAGCAACGTTCTATTTTTATCGAAAAGCTCCAACAATTCATTCATTGAAATTGTATCAAAATCGATCTTAAGTCGCTTGTAAGCCTGACTGCGTGTCGAGATGATGTCTTCTGTCCCCTCTTCCGTTAATGAGAGAATTTTAAGGAAATCTTCTTTTGAAACATCTCCTGTAATCAAATTAATTTCCTCATAATCCAACTCATGATTTTGCATCCACTCTACTGCTTTCTTGCATGAACTGCATGATTGTACTGTATAAACTTTTATCATAATAAATTTCCTTTCTTTTAGTTATTATTTTATTTTAATGTTTATAATGATATTTTAATATAAAAAAATAGATTTGTCAAATGAAAATCTAATTTTTTTATCATTTATAGCAAAAAAGCCATATTCCTATGACTTTTATCTATTTATATATTCGATAAATGCGATCTGACAATAAACAAATGATTTCATAGTTTATCGTTTTTCTCCATTTGGCGATGTCATCAACCGAAATTTCTTTGTCTCCGTCTCGTCCAATAAGCGTAACAAGAGTCCCAATCGGATAGTATTTGTCGCATTTGATGGTCATTTGATCCATTGAGATACGCCCTACGATTTCTGCCTCTTGTCCATCAATCAGAACATGAAAACCTTGCATCTCTCTTGTCCAGCCATCTGCATACCCTATAGAAACTGTCCCGATGTATGTTTCTTCACTGGCTTCAAAGGTTGCTCCATAACCTACCGTCTCCCCTGCCTCTATTTTCTTCATGTGTGTAATTTCAGATTGAAGAGTTAATGCAGGCTCTAATTGATAAGGTAAGTCTATGAGAGTTCCACTGGGATTAAGCCCGTACATAGCAATACCCAGTCTTTCAATGTCTTGCACTTGATTACTGTGCCATAGCCCTGCTGCAGAATTTGTCGAATGAATATATCTAGGACGATAAGGGAGTTTTGATACCATATCCTCAAATTTTTCGGATTGCTCTTGAAGTTTATCCGTATCTTTCTCATCTGCTGTTGCAAAATGAGTAAATATCCCTTCAATTTCAATACAATGTTGCTCTGCCAGTCTGTATATCTCATTTATCTCTTCTGTAGTTTTGACACCAATACGCCCCATTCCTGTATCTACCGCAACATGAACTTTCAACCCTGATAAATCTGTTGTACTTTCTTTAATGACTAATTCTAGCCATTCCACACTTGGAACTGTCAAAGTAATGTCCATGTCTCGTGCCAAGTCAGCATTGTCAGGCACAATTCCTGATAAAACAAGTAAAGGAAGTGTAATGTCATTATTTCTTAGCTCTAAGGCCTCATCCAAATTTGATATGCAAAAACCTTGAACATGACTTGCTACGGCCTGTGCAACCTTCACTGCACCATGCCCATAAGCATTAGCCTTCACCACAGCCCATATTTCTGGCTGTTTATCAATGAAATGCTTATAATGTTCAATATTATTTCGTATAGCCTGCAAATGAATAATCGCAGGTGTATGACGATGAGGGGATGCTTTCATTGTTTTCTCCTATTTTGAGTTACACTTATCATTCTATCCTTACCAAATTTGAAGCCAATTTTAACTCCAAATGATATTTTATTTCCGTTTTATCCATTCAGTTCGAACAAGATTATAAAGCTCCTCAGATTTTATATCTGCCATATTACATCCAATTTTGAAGACTAGATTTGTCTTATTTTTTGATGCTTTCTTATATTTAAATATATTTCCAACATAAATGGGTATATTACTTATAGTATTTGAATTTGTAGTTTTTCTCCGAGTCCCTGTATTTACTGGACCTCCTATACCTCCATACCCTACCCATTTTCTATCAAACTCTATACTCCTAATATCAGACCAAAAAATCAAACCTATTTTTTTCTTTGGGATATAAAGCATTCCTTTATCATTTAATATAAGGAACGTTTTATTTCTTCGTAAAAATCCAAGGGTAATTAGAAAAATACCAAAAATGTAAAAAAATGAAAATAGTATAAACACTTGTAAAATTTCAGAACTCATAGGTGCCGTAAAGATTAGAAAATTAAGTACGATACCAATTCCTAAACAGATAGATCCTGAAACAACACCGTATTTCCATCTATACTTTATTTCTATTTGTTCATTTTGCTCCTTCATTTGATAACCACCATTCTATCCTTACCAAAACTATCTTGAACAATCTGGACTTGTTTATCTGGAAATGCTTGCTCAAAGAGAGCTTGAACTGCTTGACCCTGTTTATAACCTATTTCCAAATATATTTTCCCATCTTCTGCTAAATATTCTTTAGCTTGATGAGCTAATTCTCTATAAATAGCTAGCCCTTCATCAGTAGCATAGAGTGCCCTATCAGGTTCATATAGCTTGACAGATTGATCCATTTCCTTGTCATCAAAGGCAATATAAGGGGGATTTGACGCTATAATATCATATTTTTCATTGATATTTGAGAAAAGATCAGATTGTATGAATTGAACCTGCAAGCCAAGATTTTCAGCATTCTCTTGGGCAACTGTCAGAGCATCATTGGAAATATCTGATAAAGTCATTTGCCAATCTGGACAAGCGTGCTTCAAGCTTAATCCAATCGCCCCAGAGCCTGTACCCATGTCAAGAATTTTAAGTGAGTTCTTTTTATTTTCACCACGAATCTTCTCAACCAACTCTTCCGTCTCAGGTCGAGGGATAAGCACACGCTCATCAACCTTAAATTCTAAATCACAAAACTCTGCATGACCGACAATATATTGAGGTGGCTCATGCTTAATCAGACGAGTGAAAATCCCTTCAAGCTGAGCAGAGATTTCAACCGTCGATTCTTGGCGGACCAAGTTCAGCCAATCCAGTTTACTCATCTTATGCAATCTACGATAAGTAAATTCAAAGGCAAAAGCTTCAACTCCTGCTGCTTCCAGTTGATTTTCGTACTCTTTAATTTTTTGAATGATGAGCATATTATTGTATTACATCTTTGGATTGTTTTTCTTTTGCTATTTTCCAGAAGAAAAATGTAAAGAAGAGGAAGGCAATGTCAAAAATAATGTCATTCATAAAATTAAGAGTTCCTCCTAAACCATATACTAAGCCTGCCTTGTCTCCATAGGTTATACTTACATGGAAATCAAGAAGAAGAATATGCCAATTTGTACTGATGATATTTAAAACAAAATCGACACCAATATAAATCCAAAGTAAAATAAAAACCCAAACTTGTCTTTTTTTCATAAGACTTTGAACAATAACGAGTGCACCTGACACGATATTTACACATCCCCAAATATAACTTACCCAAGTGACATGTTGTGAAAATAGCAATCCAATTAAAAGGTAAATAACAGGAAACACTATCAATGCAATTCCAAATACAACTAACCAAGATTTTGATTTTCGTCTAGTAATAAGTAGATAGATACCATAAAATAACAAATGAATACTATATACAAGCAATACCACAGATAGTGTATTGCTTCCCTGCTTAATTATCCAATTTCCTATCATATAACAAAGTTCAGTTATAACAGATAATAACCAAACAATAATTATTAATATCCCTGCTGTAATTGCAAATCCTGTTTTTCTTTTTTCTATATTTTCCATTTTATATTTCTTCTATTTTATTATTTGTTCAATTCTGCTAATTTTTCTGTCTGATCAAATACAATCAAGGCATCGATGACTTCATCCATTTTCCCTGAGAGGATAGTATCTAACTTTTGCAGAGTGAGTCCAATACGATGATCGGTTACACGATTTTGAGGGAAATTATAGGTACGAATACGTTCTGAACGATCTCCAGTCCCTACTGTTGACTTACGCTCAGCATTTTGCTTGTCCATTTCAATTTGTTGGAAATGGTCATAGACCTTTGTATTCAAAAGCTTAATGGCTTTATCTCTATTTTTTTGCTGTGTGCGTTCTTCTTGCATTTCTACCTTGATTCCCGTTGGTTCGTGAACCATACGTACAGCAGTTGCAACCTTATTGACATTCTGCCCACCTGCACCTGACGCATGATAGATGTCTGTGCGAATTTCATTAGGATCGATTTGAAAATCAAACTCTTCCACCTCAGGCATGATTAAAACCGTGGCAGTCGAGGTATGCACACGTCCTTGCGTTTCTGTCGTTGGGATACGTTGCACACGATGAGCCCCTGACTCATATTTAAGCTTACTGTATACAGCATTCCCGGACACAAGTGCAGACACTTCTTTGTAGCCCCCGATAGACGTAATGTTGGCTTCCATGATTTCAAATTTCCAACCTTGACTTTCTGCATAGCGTTGGTACATGGAGAGTAAGTCTCCTGCAAAAAGTGCTGCTTCATCTCCACCTGCAGCTCCACGAATTTCAAGAATGATATTTTTATCATCGTTGGGATCTTTAGGCAGAAGCAGGATTTTGATCTGTTCTTCTAGTTCTTCTTTATCTGATTTGGCTTGTGAAAGCTCTTCTTTGAGCATTTCTTTCATCTCATCATCGACACCACCTTCACCAAGCATTTCTTCGCTGTCAGAAATGGTCTCAAGCACCGTTTTATATCGCTTATAGGCGTCTACCGTATCTCTTAGCCCTGCTTCTTCACGAGAAAGTTCCATGAAACGCTTGGTATCTGAAACAACAGCAGGGTCGCTCAACAGCTCCCCTAACTCCTCATAACGCCCTGCAATAACTTCTAATTGATCAAACATGATTATTCCTTCTTGTCGTAATTTTCTTTATTCTCGTTAATTTCATTAAAATTTATATTCCATTATTCGATCATTTCTACTGGGTTCATATAGTGTTTTCTGCAAACTGGGAGATAGCTTTCATTCCCTCCGATTTGGAGTTGTGCCCCTTCAAATACAGGCTTCCCATCAACCATTCTTAAAACCATAGTTGCCTTCTTGGTGCAATTCCAGCAAATGGTTTTAATTTCTTCAATTTTATCTGTTAGAAGTAACAAATATTTTGACCCTTCAAAGAGTTCATTACGGAAATCATTCTTGAGGCCGTAAGCCATGACTGGAACATTCAAGTCATCTACCACCTTAGCAAAGGCATAGATGTGTGTCTTACTGAGAAATTGAGCTTCATCAATAAGAATACAAGCAGGCTTTGGATTGAGAGATTCTATATAGTTGAACACGTCCATTTTTTCATCAATGGCCACAGCTTCTTTGCTGATACCAATACGTGAAGAAACTACTCCTAAACCTGCACGAGTATCTAAACTTGAAGTCATCAGAAGAACTGGCTTTCCTTCTTCTTCATAGTTGTGTGCCACCTTCAGAATATCAATAGACTTCCCTGAATTCATTGTTCCATATCTAAAGTAAAATTGACTCATGTTTTGATTTTCTCCTTCTCCAGCCTTTATTCATAGGGCTTTGTTATTGTTTTTGTTCCTGTGGATAAGTCTTTGATTTTCCCTATATTTCACTCAATATCACTCATTTTTGCCCACCTTTTGCCCACCTAATCAAGAGTTATCCCCAGTTCTCACTGGTTATCATTTTTGATTTTTTTGGAGGCTTTATACTAATTTAACCGCCCCAGTATTTTCTTGGATGCATCAGCATTATTAATAACTTCTTTTAAATATTGTACTTTTTGATCAAAAGTCATACTTCCTTTTTTTTCACTCCAAAGTACTTTATCCTGTTCAGGAATTATTTTCTCAACTTGAGCGTTATAGAGTTGCTCTTTTGACAAATATTTTTTTTGTCCTAAAGCTACTACCTGAAGAAATTCTTCTAAATAATCATTCGTCTTGAGTTGCCCTACTTTCCTGGGTGCATTTGCTAAAACTAAAGTATCTCTAAAATATTGAGCATTCTCTTTAAAAGGGGTGTTATCTATTTCAAACCCTTCTGATTTTAAATATTGAATCAAAAATATAGTAGCAGTTCTTGTATTGCCTTCTCTAAATGGATGAACTTGCCACAATCTTGAAACAAACTCTGTGATATGATTCACTTGTTCTTGCTTTGATAAATCACTGAGATTATTTTTTTCTTCTTCTTTAAAATCGTAATCAATACTATCAAATATCATAGAATAGTTAGAGTATACAACACTTTCTCCTCCTATAATAGGTTCACTTTTTGATATATTATCTGTTCTATACTCTCCTGCTTTTAATTTAAATCCATCAAATTGTATACCTGTAAATAAATGTCTATGAATTCCTTTGAGTGTCGCTGGAGAAAGTCGAAAATTGTTCTGTGACAATAATTCCTTAATTCTTAAAGAAACCAGGTCTGCTTCTTGTGTCCGAGGAAATTCTTTTGTTTTTGATTGGGCATAATAACTAGAAAGGTCTTGCTGAATTTCTTCGTAACTTTTATTTCCTCTTGCATTTTCAAGTGCTAATTCAAGCATATATTTTGAAGGTGTTAAACCGTCTGTTTTTTGTAATCCAAAAGCTGTTTCCCATAAATCCAGTTGTTTAGTATAGGAAAGATTTTCTTCCATTTTTTCATAAGGTCTATCATCAAAATTCATATGTTGTTCCTCTCTAATATAATAAATTTATTCACAGCAATATTTAGAACCCTGATATTCATCCCATAGTGCTTGATACTTTGCTGCATTTTCAGTAATGATTTTAGATAATTTTTTCAAATCACGACTGAGGATTTTTCCCTCTCTATACGTTCTATCTAAAAACATAGTTCCTATCTCAACATCATTGATGGAGACGTGAAGATGAGCTCTTTGGTTCTTGTGATTATGCTCGTTAGTTCTCATTGTCAAAGTATATTTGCCAAAATCCTCACTTGGCATTAGTAGCCTCTTTTCTATAAAATCATCTCAAATATCAAGCCATTCTTTACCATTATTTAGACAGGTGACTAGAATTTTCAGTTTTTTATATCTATACTTTTCACCTGTATTTTTTTAATCATTCATAAGATAAATTATATCACATTTCAAGGCAGATTTTTTAAGTTCTTTGCATTGGTCTTTGTCAAAGAAACATGATAAAATATAAGAAAAATAGAAAGAGGTGCCACCATGCCATTTGTACACGTAGAACTTGTTGAAGGGCGAACTCCAGAGCAAAAACTTGCCATCGCCAAAGACATCACGGAGGCAATCACCAAACACGCAGGAGCTCCTGCTTCTGCCATTCATGTTATTTTTGATGACATGAAAAAAGAAGATTATTACCTTTCTGGCGAGCAAGCCAAGAAATAAATCATTCAAAAATAAGGAGAAACAATGACAAAAAAATCAAATGCTTCCGATATTGCTATACTTTCCATCATGATTGCATTAATGATTGTAATACAACTTTTCAGTCAAATCATTTATGCCTTATGGCCCATTCCTATACAACCTGTGCTTATCCATGTCCCCGTCATTATCGGGAGTATTCTCTTAGGCTGGCGTAAGGGAGCCTTTCTAGGATTTATCATGGGACTTATTCTCCTTATCAATGCCACTATGGTTGGTGGAATAACCAGCTTTATGTTTACCCCCTTACAACAAAGTCCTGTTACACATCAAGCTTATTTTACTTCTTTGATTGTTACTTTTGTCCCTCGTATATTAATGGGGATTTTACCTTATTTTGTTTATAAAATTACAAAAAACAAATATATAGGTAGTGGAGTAGCTGCTTTTGCAGGAACTGCAACTAATACTGTTCTCGTATTAGGATTTATCCTTCTTTTCTTTGGAGAACTCACAGGCACAACATTTGGAAATCTAATCACACCCATTCTTCTTTTGAATTCTTCCGTAGAGGTTCTTGTGGCTGTGATATTAACTGTTGCCATCGTTCCAGCTTTAGAAAAAACACGTAAGTAAATAAAGTAATGTGTTTTTTTATTTATCTTAATTCCTATTATAACGTGTTATAATAGGACTGAAACAAAACATTTTGGAGGTTATTATGTCTTACCAAGAAACTTATGAACAATGGCTTAAAGCTGATTTGCCTGAAGCACTCACGGCTGAGCTTAAAGCTATGAATGAGAAAACTAAGGAAGATGCATTCTACACTTATCTTGAATTTGGTACTGCTGGTCAACGTGGATTAATCGGTGCGGGAATAAACCGTATGAACATCTTTACTGTGCGTTTAACTACAGAGGGGCTTGCTCGTTTGATGGATAGCAAGGGAGACGCCAAGAAACGTGGAGTAGCTATCGCCTATGACAGTCGCCATTTCTCTAAGGACTTTGCCATGGAAACTGCGACCGTACTTGCTGATCATGGCATTCCTTCATTTGTCTATGATTCACTACGTCCTACACCTGCACTCAGCTTTACCATTCGTGAATTACATACATTGACTGGTGTGATGATTACTGCCAGTCATAACCCCGCTCCATACAATGGATATAAGGTTTACGGAGAAGATGGGGGGCAAATGCCACCTGAAGATGCTGCTAAATTGACAGAATACATTCGTCAAATTGATGATATTTTCTCTATTAAAACAGGAAATACCGACCAATACATCGCAGATGGAACCATCACAATCATCGGTGAAGACATTGACAGCAAATACCTTGAGAACATCAAGTCTGTAACCATCAACCAAGAGCTCATTAACCAATATGGAAAAGACCTTTCTCTCGTCTTCACTCCTTTACATGGAACAGGAGAAATGCTTGGTCGTCGTGCTTTAGCACAGGCAGGTTTTGAAAAAATCGCCATGGTTGAAGAACAGGCTATTCCTGACCCTGACTTTACTACTGTTAAATCCCCAAATCCAGAAAGTCAAGAAGCCTTCGCTTTGGCTGAAAAACTTGGTAAGGAAGTGGGAGCTGATATGCTGGTTGCCACTGACCCCGATGCTGACCGTATTGGTGTAGAAGTCCGTTTGCCTAATGGTCAATATCAACCCCTTTCAGGAAATCAAATCGGTGCCATTCTCGCCAAATATATCTTGGAAGCACATAAGCAAGCAGGGACACTTCCTACAAATGCTGCCCTTGTAAAATCTATCGTCTCTACTGAATTGGTCACAAAAATTGCTGAATCTTATGATATAGCCATGTTCAATGTCTTGACAGGATTCAAATTCATTGGAGAAAAGATTCAAGCATGGGAAGAAAATCATGAACATACTTATATGTTTGGGTTTGAAGAAAGCTTTGGTTATTTAATTAAACCTTTCTGTCGTGATAAAGATGCCATCCAAGCTCTTCTGCTCATCTGTGAAGTCGCTGCTTACTACCGTAGTCTTGGCAAATCGCTTTATGATGGAATTCAAAACATTTATGCAGAGTATGGATTCTTCGTTGAAAAGACTGTTTCTGTAACTTTAGCGGGTGTTAATGGAAAAGAAGAAATTTCAAAAATCATGTCTAAGTTCCGTGATAATCAACCTACTGCTTTTGATGGGATTTCTATCTCCCTTGCTGAAGACTTCCAAAAACTCACAGCTACATCTGCTGATGGAACCGTTGAGAAACTGACCACTCCACCATCCGATGTCCTAAAATATCACTTAGAGGAAGGCTCTTGGATTGCTGTTCGCCCATCAGGGACTGAACCTAAAATCAAATTCTACCTCGCAGCAGTCGCCAACACAGAAGCTGCTGCTAATAATAAAATTGAAAACTTTGAAAAAGAAATCAATGCTTTCATCAAATAAAAACGACTTGTAAGTCGTTTTTTATTTTTTCTCATGATAGACATAGAGGGAAATTAAGATAATGATCATTATACTTCCGCTAATCTGCCTCCAATTTGGCGTTACAGTATAGCTTTTTGTCAAGGTTGCTGTTAAATCTGACAGAAGTTGAGTGAGAAAGAAATTGTCTGCAATATGGCGAAGTTGCCCAGACATTGTTTGTAAAGGCATCATCATTCCAGATAGGAAATAGGAAATAAACATTACAGGTAATGCTATAGCACTCGCTGTTGCTGAATTTTTAGACAAGAGACCGACAATGATAGCCACAAAATAAAATGGAATAGTATAAAGATATAATTTGACATAAAAGAAAATTAAAGTTGACAGCGAAGGCAAGTGATAATCATATCCAAAATGAGCCAAGGCTAAGACAGCAAGTGAGGAAAGAAAGATGACAACCATAAAACTCAAAATTTGAGCCATCATGTAAGTTAAGCGTCCTACACCTCTTTGTCTAAATAATTGATATATTTTCCCTGACTGATACTCTGCAATCTGAACGGACATACTGGTCACACTTGCTGAAAGGACTCCATACAACATATAAACAGCGATGAAATTACCTATTTCTGATTTACCAAAACTTGACATAAAAGCAAACATCAGAAATAACGGAAAGATGAAGATAAAAAATATCTGTGCAGGATTACGAAAGCGTAACCTTAACTCGAAAATAAAATATTTTATAAATTTCATTGTAATAATCCTCCTAAGTTCATTCTATAATCTCGTTCATAGTTAACAATATGACTCTGATATTTTCTAAACATCTCCTCTTGCAAATGTTTGGGTAACTTATAACTCTCCTCTAATTTATAAGGCTCATATTCAGAGATTGATTCATCAAAAGTTACAAAGCAATAATCTTCATCAACTAAATCTTTTTTGGTTAAATCAGCAGTAATTTTTCCATCTTTAAGAATAACAAAGCGATTGCAAATTTGTAGAGCTTCTTCTAAATAATGTGTAACCAAAACAAGCGTTGTTTTCTGAACATGATGGTCCTGACTAAAAAACTGAAAAAGCTCTTCTCGGCTTTCACTATCTAATCCTGTTGTGATTTCATCAAAGAAAAAATATTCTGGCTGATTTTGAATGGCAGACACCAGAAATAATTTTTGCTTCTGTCCACCAGATAGACTGCTATATTTCCTATCAAGAAAATCTTCCATACGAAATTCTTTAATCAGTCGCTTGCCATTTTCTAAATTCTTTTGATTTTGAGCAAACAATTCGATAACCTCAGAGACTTTTGCATCGTTAGGCAAGGTCATGTTTTGCATGATGTAGGCTGTATTTTTAGAGGTCAACTCCATTCCCTCATAATCTATATTCCCAGAGCTTGCAGTAAGTGTCTTATTAATGATATTCATAAGAGTGGATTTCCCTGTCCCGTTAGATCCAAGGATGGCTATCTTTTCCCTTTCTCTTATCTCTAAGGAAATGTTTTTTAAGACTTCTGTTTTACCATATTTTTTAGTGATATTATTGATTTTCACGATATTTTTCCTCCAATTTTTGAGTGATTTCTTCTGCTTCTCTTTTATTTTTGAAATAAAAATAAATGTGCACCATGATATAAACAGCGAACCAACTAATAGTAAAGCTAATCATCCATTGACTTATATTTTGTGATGAATGTACATTTTGATTAACGAGAATAACCATCAAAAGTGCTAAGATATAGCTTGTTATAGAATGAATGATGATTTTTACAGTATATGGTACTCGGAGCTTTCTGTAAATAATATATGCTGCTAAGCCCTGTAAAGCTCCCTGAATGAGTATGACCAGAACAATATAAGTATTCCAAAAAATAGCTGTTTCAACTGCCAAACAAAGAGAGGCAATGATTACCCCAAATCCCATTGCTTTCAAATATTTCATTTGTCTTCCTCCATTCTCTTGTACAGATTTTTCAAATAATTACGAGATAAAGGAACTTTGAAATCTCCACAACGAGCAAGCATTCCGTAAATCAAGTCTGTCTCTACAGCTTTTAAGTGTTTGAAATTAATCAGATAGGAACGAGAAATGCGTATAAAATCTTGACCCAATAGTTCTTCCATCTTATACAAGGGCATACGCACAATAAATCCCTGCTCTGCTCTATGCACTTCTAAATAGTTGCGTAAAGATTCTATATAATAGATTTCGGTTCTCTTTATCATCTGTATGCCTTCGACCGTATGAATTGATATTTTATCATCAAACTGGGAAGCGATTTTCTCATATTCCTCTTCAGAAAAGGTTCGTATAAGCAGTTCCGTTTCTGTCAGTTGCACATTTATTTCCTTTTTTATTTTCATAAGTTCATTCTAGCACTTTTTAATGAATTAACAAGACCTACTGGGACAAATCTATCAATTTTAGGGATTAAAAAAACGACTTGCTTCAAGTCATTTTTTATATCTTCTCTAAATCTTTATTTTCTTCCATGATGCGTTTATAAGAGAGATAGTAGAACCCCGCAGTGAAGATAGCCCCACCGATGATATTCCCTAGATAGACTGGAATAAAGTTTTGAATGAATTGCATCCACGTCGCTCCACCTTCAAATATAGCTGCTGGTATAACAAAGGCATTAGCCACACTATGCTGAAAACCAATGGCAACAAATGCCATGATAGGAAACCAAATCCCCATGATTTTCCCTGCTGCATCTTTTGCTCCATAGGACAACCAAAGAGCAAGACCCACAAACCAGTTACAGCCCACGCCTGAAACTAGAGATTGAATAAAGGTCTGCTTAATCTTATTAGTCGCAAGGAGAATTGTTTCATGGCGGAAATGAGCCCCATCTAACAAGCCTACCATGTGTCCGAAGAAATAAGCTACAAAAACTGCCCCAATGACATTAAAAATAGAAATGATGATCCAATTCCTCACTAATTGAAGGAAACTCACCTTGCGATCAAAGAAGGCTGTCGCTACTGCCATCATATTCCCTGTAATCAGTTCTCCACCTGCCAAAAGAATAACAATCAACCCGATAGGGAAGACACAAGCCCCTATAAAGCTAGCAAAACTCCCCCATTGCTCAGCTATATCCGATATGACACGGATGTAAAGCAGATAACCAAGAGAAATCATGGCTCCTCCAATAAAACCAAGAATGGCTTTTTCAATAAATGTCTTGTGAACTTTATGCACCCCAGCATCAATGCTCTTTGCTAATATCTCATCTGGATTCATCATAATATTATCCTCCTCTTTTTCTTTATACAGAATATCATATTTCATACTAAAGGTCTATTGAAATATTGTCTGATTTCCTGTAAAATGGTTAATGTACTATTTTGTAAAGGAAAATTATTTTGAATAAAAAACTCACTCTTCTAGGTAGTTTGTCTGCCTTACTTCTCATTCTCTCTGGATGTGTACAAACACATATCGTCAATGGTGAACGTGTACCCACAGATGCGTCTATGCACGGGCTTTATTATACTATCCTCATTAAACCTATGTCTGCATTTGTTGACCTCTTTGCCAATACCATGCACATGGGATATGGTTGGGGAATCATCCTTGTTACGCTTATCATTCGTTTAATCATCCTACCTATTGGATTGCGTCAGGCTTATAAGATGACTTATATGCAAGAAAAGACTGCCTACCTTGCACCAGTATTTGAACCCTTCAATAAACGACTTAAAGAAGCAAAAACTCAAGAAGAGCGTATGGCTGCTCAACAAGCTCTCATGACAGCTCAAAAGGACAATGGCATCAATATGCTCTCTTCTATGGGCTGCTTGCCAATGCTCATTCAATGGCCTTTCTTCCTTGCTCTTTATGGTGCAGCCGCTTATACTCCGGGAATCATGTCTGCTCACTTCTTGGGCATCAATCTTGGTAAATCAAGCATTGTACTTACCTTATTTGCAGGAGCTTTCTATCTCTTACAAGCCTGGCTTTCTACCTTTGGAATGAACGACCAGCAAAAACAACAATCTCGAATCACACTTTTCCTAAGCCCAATCATGATCATCTTCTTCTCATTTGCTTCTCCAGCTGGTGTCGTTCTATATTGGGTTGCAGGGGGTCTAGTCATGGTTCTTCAACAAATCATTATTACCTTCATTATGAAACCTCGGATGCGTCAAGCCATTGACGAAGAATTCAAAAAGAATCCTCCTAAAATGGCTGACCTTCCTAAAGATGTCACTCCTGATGAGGCTCAAAAAGAAGGACTCAAAGAAATTTCAACACCTGTTACAGATGAAACCCAAGGGCGAAACCGTAACGCAGGAAAACAGAATAGAAAATAATTAATTAAAATAAAAAAACTCTCAGTTGAGAGTTTTTTATTTGTATTTTTAATCCATTGCTTTTATTTCTAATATCATATCACGGAGTTGTGCAGCTGTTTCATAATCCAGACTGGCAGCAGCTTGTGACATTTCTCCTTCAAGTTTCTTCACAAGCTCTCTACGTTCTTTCTTAGTCATGCTTTCTGCATCAAGTTCTTCAACTTCACCTGCTTCATTTTTCTTGCTGATGGCGATGAGATCTCGGATTTCTTTCTTGATGGTTTGTGGGGTAATGCCATGTTCCTCATTGTAAGCCATCTGAATCTCACGACGACGAGCTGTTTCATCCATGGCACGTTGCATAGAGTTGGTGATATTATCTCCATACATGATAACCTTACCTTCAGAGTTACGGGCAGCACGCCCAATCGTCTGAATGAGACCACGCTCATTACGCAAGAATCCTTCCTTATCTGCATCAAGTATAGCAACCAAAGAAACCTCAGGCACGTCAATCCCTTCACGGAGAAGATTAATCCCGATTAAGACATCAAATACTCCCAAACGTAAATCACGAATAATCTCTGTACGCTCTAGTGTCTTAATATCCGAGTGCATATACTTGACCTTGACACCCATTTCTTTGAAATAGTCGGTCAAATCTTCAGCCATTTTCTTAGTCAAAGTCGTAACAAAGATGCGCTCGTCTTTCTCTACACGCTCATTGATTTCTCCTAAGAGGTCATCAATTTGCCCCATCATCGGACGGACTTCCACGAGAGGATCTAAGAGTCCTGTCGGACGGATAATCTGCTCAACGACAGTGTCGGTCTGTTCCTGTTCATAATCCCCCGGGGTTGCAGACACATAGACAATCTGATGGACGTGACCTTCAAACTCTTCACGTTGCAGAGGTCGGTTATCCAAGGCAGAAGGTAGGCGGAAACCATAATTAACCAGCATATCCTTACGGGCTCTGTCTCCATTGTACATTCCTTTGACCTGTCCCATGGTCATGTGTGATTCATCAATCATGATAAGGAAGTCATCAGGGAAGAAATCAAGCAAGGTATAAGGAGGCTCTCCTTCACTACGCCCATCCATGTGACGAGAATAGTTTTCGACACCATTACAATAACCCATTTCACGAAGCATTTCAATATCATAGTTGGTACGTTGTTCTAGGCGTTGGGCTTCAAGGAGCTTTCCTTCATCACGGAATTGCTTGAGTTGAATTTCAAGCTCTGCTTCAATCTTAGCAATAGAATCTTCCATGCGATCATCATTAGTTACGAAGTGAGTGGCTGGGAAAATTGCCAAATGCTCGACTTGACCGATGACTTGACCTGTGAGTGCCTCAATCTCACTAATTCGATCAATCTCATCTCCAAAAAACTCCACACGAAAGGCATGTTCATCCCGAGAAGCAGGGAAGATTTCAACCACATCTCCACGCACACGAAAACGCCCACGCTGAAAATCAATGTCATTACGCTCAAACTGAATATTGACTAATTCATTGAGTAATTTATCTCGAGAAATTTCCATTCCTGCACGCAGACTAACCACTGAATCTTGGTATTCCTTAGGAGAACCCAATCCATAGATACATGAGACAGAAGCCACAACGATGACATCATTACGCTCAAGCAAGCTTGATGTCGCTGAATGTCGAAGTTTGTCAATCTCATCATTGACTGAGCTGTCTTTTTCGATATAAGTATCTGAACTCGGCACATAGGCTTCTGGCTGATAGTAGTCATAGTAAGAAACAAAGTATTCTACAGCATTATTAGGGAAAAACTCCTTAAATTCACTATAAAGTTGACCTGCAAGGGTCTTATTGTGTGCCATGACAAGTGTCGGCTTATTGGTACGGGCAATAACCTGACTCATGGTATACGTCTTCCCAGTCCCTGTCGCTCCCATGAGGATTTGAGCTTTCTCCCCATCTTGAACACCCTCAACCAACTGCTCAATCGCCTGTGGCTGATCTCCTGATGGAGAGTATTTACTGACTAGTTCAAATTTATTATCTGTTATACGTTCAATCATAGATTTATTATATCATTTTTAGAATTAAATTAACGACACACTTTTTCTTGATTTTTCAATAGGTAAGTGCTAAACTATAAAAATAGTTAATCGCTTAACTAATTTCAATAATTATTAAAGGAGAAAAAAATGACCAATCATACAATCATTATTACCGGCGGAAACTCTGGGCTAGGGTTTCAATGTGCAAAAAACATTGCACTCGCTCAACCAGAAAGTACAATCGTCCTAGCCTGTCGAAATATTGACAAAGCACAATCTGCCATCACTCAACTGGAAAAAGAAACAGAAAATCAAAATATAGTAGCTCGATTACTTGATTTAGCTTCTCTTGATTCAGTACGCACCTTCGCTCAAAATTTCAAAGAAGATAATTTTCCACCACTTTATAGCCTCATCTGCAATGCAGGGCTTAATCCTACTGCTCTCACTTATACTAAAGATGGCTTTGAAACTACTTTCGGTGTTAATCACCTGGGGCATTTTCTCTTGGCTAATCTCTTATTGGATAGTCTAGTTGATGATGGACGTATAATTTTCGTATCTAGCGATACACACAACCCCCCTAAGTTCTTCCCCTTTTCTGCACCAGTATTTGAGAATGCTGAACGTTTAGCACATCCTAGTGAAAAAGATAATGCCATGCTTCGCTACCCCACTTCCAAACTCTGCAATCTCATGACTGCCTATGCGATGGCAGAAAAAATTATAAGCCTAACCAATAAAAATATCACAGTTAATGCTTTTAATCCCGGTCTTATGGTTTCTACCAATCTCAACGGTGATTCAAATCGTATGCAATCATCCATCATGACGATGGTGGGAAGAGTGCTCGGGCGACTAGGTTCTGCAGAAAAATCAGGAGAAGCACTCGCTGAAATGGTAACTGATTTAAAATATGATAAAATAACAGGTAAATACATTGACCGAGGACATGACATTCCATCTTCTCCAGCTTCTTACGATAAGATAGCTATTGAGAAATTATGGCTAGAAAGTGCCAAACTGGTCAAACTTACTGAAAACGAAACAATTTTATCAATCAATTAGGACAATATGACTGCTCAACTGAAAACACATTATTTACACACCATGCTTCAATTCAAAAATCTCCTCAACGGACGACTGGGTTCAGGAGAAGATAGAAAAATAAATTTAACTGAGTTCTTGATTCTGCAAGGCGTGGTAGATAAAAAAACACTGACTGAAATTCGGCAAGAAATCAATGTAACCAAGGCTGCTATTTCACAGAATTTGACCTCACTTAGAAAAAAAGAATATATCACACAAGAAAAAGATGAAAGTAATCGCAGACAGCTTATCATCACCCTTACAAAGCAAGGACAAGTTGTTCTACAAGAAACAAATGAATTTTTTGATCAGGGCTTTGCTCAATTCCTACAACAAATGGGACAAAAAGAACTCCTAGAAATGCTTAAACAAATGGAGCGTATGATTGATATTTTAGGAAAATAAAAGAATACTAATCCGTATTCTTTTTTAGTCTTGCCTTCACTTCTTCTGCTATCTCTTCAAGTCTATCTGATTTATTGACTTGGGGGATTTTATAGCCGATAAAATAGGGAGAAGTGACATATCGTGGAACGATTTTGCAGATGTATTGCCCGTTAAAATGGTGGAAAAAGAGGTTATAAGAATCACAACGCCCGCCCATATAATCAGTCAACAAATAATGAGTCAATTCATGTACTCTATCTGCCATGGCATCAATGTCTTGACGGTCAGAAATGATGACATTAAACTCCACAAAACCCATAATAGGTCGTGTCGAGATGGTAATCTCCACACCATTGGATTTAATTTCCAAGCCTTGAAAATGTTCAGGTGAAATATGCTCATAACCATCCACTTCTTCTAATCCCACAATCTGTAAGTGAGGATGAGCAAGCGTACGTCCTGACCAAGGTCCAAAATTTTTGAACATGAGGACGGAACTGTACTTGCCTGAATCTATCATCTCTTTCCACGAATCAAAGGCGAACTTAAAAATCTCACGGTTCTCCTCTCGCTCATAAGTAGAAATGTCTCCCTCATGTTTCTCTGATTCGATGATGACTGTCATGTTGGCTTTTTCAATGGTGGGGTATTTGTTCTGTAGCCAAATTTTATTGCCTTCTCTACGAATAATATCAATCAATGTCTCTGTATGACAAAAGGGACAGATTTTCTGTGCAGGTAGGGTTGCATTTTTATATTTATCACTTCCGATTTGAGCATTAAAAACTAAGGGATGATCTGTATGTTCAATCATTGTAACTCCTTGCTTCTTACATATTTCTAGCTTTCTTCTTCTATTCTATCACATCTCTTATGTTATAATTAATTATCAACCAATAAAGGAAAAAATATGACTGTACAAGACACTTTGATTGAATCTGCACATTTGATTACGATGGACGATATTGTCCGTGAAGGAAATGAAACCTTGCGTCAGGTAGCTGAGAATGTCTCTCTACCCCTCTCCGACGAGGACATTATCCTTGGTGAGAAGATGATGCAATTCCTCAGAAATTCACAAGATTCTGTCATGGCTGAAAAAATGCAACTTCGCCCAGGTGTTGGTCTTGCTGCCAATCAGCTGGACATTCCAAAGAAAATCATTGCCTGCCTCGTACCTAATGAACCTACCCTTGACGAAGAAGGAAATGAAATCCCACCAACAGAGGCTTATAAACTTTCTGAAGTCATGTATAATGCCAAAGTAGTCAGTCATTCTGTGCAGTTGGCTGCCGTCGAGGGAGGGGAGGGTTGTCTCTCTGTGGACCGTGATGTCCCCGGATATGTCCCTCGCCCTGCACGTGCCACTGTCGAATATATCAATAAAGACGGAGAAGCAAAGAAAATTCGCCTGAAAAACTTTGAATGTATCTGTGTCCAACATGAAATCGACCATACCAATGGTATCATGTTCTACGATCACATCAATGAAACATCTCCATGGGAAAAACCTGAAGGGATGGTCATTGTCTAAAAAAACAGCCAAGGCTGTTTTTCTAATCTACTTTGAAATATAAGAGCAAGGCAATGATTGATAATCCTGCTGTGGTTGCCCAGAACGCAATATCTATCTTCCACTCACTCCATCCTTTACCCTTGCCAGAGAATCCCCCAAGTTCAAAATGATGATGAATCGGTGTCATACGGAAAATGCGTTTTCCATTTGTTGCCTTGAAATAAAAAACTTGACTCATGACAGACAGCGTTTCTATCATATAGATAAACCCTATAAAAATCAGCGTCCATTCTGCGTGTAAGAGAATTGAGATGATAGCAAGTAATGCACCAAGTGCAAGCGAACCTACATCCCCCATGAAAATCTTGGCAGGTTTTCGATTGAAGATAAAGAATCCTAATAAAGCTCCTATCACAGCTAAGATAATCATGAAAATATCATGTTGTCCTCGAAGATAAGCAATGATAGCGAAAGCTATTAATGAAATAGCGACATTAATTGAGGCGAGTCCATCGATACCATCTGTTAAATTCACCGCATTTGACCATCCTACTAACCATATAATGATAAATACCGGAAGGAAAATTCCCGGTGAAATGCTCCAGCCAAAGACGTGAATAAGCATTGAATGTGGATCGTGTCTATAAATCAAATAAGACACGATTCCTATAAAAATCTGTGCAGCCATCTTCTGTGTTGCGGTGAGTCCTTGGTTATTCTGCTTGAAGACTTTTAGAAAGTCATCGATAAAGCCAATCACAGCGTACATACCGAAGACCCACCACACGATAATCATGTTAGGGCTGACCTGTCTGAAGACTAAAGCCAATATCATCGAAACCAATATGGCAATTACTACAAAAACAGCCCCCCCCATCGTTGGTGTTCCTGCTTTATCTGCGTGTTGCTTCACATCTTCAAGCGTGGGTTGACCCCCGAGCTCTTTTTTATGAATGTATAAGATGAATCGTGGAATAACTAATGCAGTCAAAACTAGGGTGATTAACCCTCCAATGATTCCTGCTACTAACATACCTTCTCCTCTATGGACTTATCCCATTGTTATTGTAATGGTTTGTCCATTTTTCACTGTATTTCCAATTGTGATACTTTGCTTAACGACACTATTTCCTGAACCTTCATAGTTAATTTTCAACCCATACCAGTTGGCCACTTGATCTACTTGATCCTTAGACCAGCTGTACATATCAGGCATGATTTGATCTCCATCTGTCAGAAGGAGCAAACGTGTATTGGTTCCTACTTTTGTTCCTGAAGAAATAGACTGGGCTTTGATATTAGAACCCATACCAACTAATACTGGTGCAAGAAGTTCTCGTCTTAAAGCATCTGCTGTATCTCCTGAATTGTTATTCTTATAGTCTTTCAGAGTGATGGTTCCTTGATCACCCGTATTACTGATGTTTTGCAGAGAAGCTTTCATAGATTCTGCTTGTGTCATCATAGGGTTGGCTACATCTGAAATGAAACCAAGATACCATGGACTAGACGGGATTTTGATGTTCATATAAAAGATAAAGTCAGGATTTTGTGGAGGATACATAGCGACAGCAGAATAGATATAATCCTGATCTCCTGTCATATACCCGCCAGTAGGTGCAGCAATTTGTGCAGTCCCCGTTTTCACAGCCATGGGTTGATTATTGACCATGAAAAGAGGTCCGGGTTGCTTACCGTATAAAGGCACAGTCAAATATGAAGTTCCATAGAAAGGATCTGTATTGACACCCACCATAAGATTTCTTACTTGGCTAGCTACATTAGCAGAAATAGGGTGACCAATGACTTCTGGCTCAGATTGGTAAGTTTGATTGTTATTGCTATCATATATTTTACTCACAACGTGTGGCTCTAGCATAGTTCCATCATTGGCAAATGATGTCCAGCCACGCAAGAGTTGAGCTTGTGTCACAGAAATCCCTTGACCAAATGCAGACTGAATCTGCGAAACAGCATTATCTGTCGGCAATGCTCCTGTTCCCTCTTCTACTCCTGGAACTCCCATACCCAAACGTGTACGCACTCCAAAACGGAAACGATTGAGGTAGTCATCCCAAGTTGGATTACCCATGTTCATTTCGATTTTTGACATTCCAACATTACTGGACATCTCAAATCCCTGTGCAAAGGTAACTGATGATGGAAGAGTGAAATGACCGTGCTCATTCCAGTCCCAGTCATTGATTGTGACATCATAAGCCTTAAGTGTACGTGGGTAAGTCGCATTCAAATCCACCTTATTACTGTCTAAGGCAGATGCCATGAGGAAGGTTTTCATGGTTGATCCGGGTTCAAAGGCATTTTGATAGAGTTGATTATTCCATGTAAAGTATTGCTGACTGGATGCTTTATTATATGTTTGAGCAGTAAAGGTCGGACATTGGCTTGTAGCCAATATCTCTCCCGTGTGAGCATTCATCAATGTCGCAGACATTTGTTGCCCACCTGATGCAGTCATTGCTGTATCCATTAACTTTTCAAGATTGCTTTGCAATGTAGCATCAAGTGTTGTATAAACATCCTGCCCGTTGACTACAGGTGTGATGACATGAGTGGTATTTGGCACAGGACGCCCATACATATCTTTCTGATAGGTCTCTACACCATTTGTTCCACTGAGTTGTTGATTAAATGATAACTCTAACCCATTTTGCCCGACTAATGAAGTTGTTCCGTCCTGATTATCTTGTGGACTAGCAATTCCAATGAATTGTGATGCGAAGTTATTTAATGGATAAGAACGTGCCAACTGTGGACTGAAATAGATTCCTGTGATTTTTGCAGTTTCTAAGCCTTTTTGAAGACTTTCCATTTTTGATAGAGAAATTTGGTTTCCCTGTGATCCAAATTCTACTTGTGAACCGTTAAGGTTAAGTTGTTGAAGAGCGAGATTCTTGTCAATACCTAAATTTTGATTAAGGAATGAAGCAACCTTATCAAAGTCTTCTTTAGGCACATAGTTTTTTTGACCTTTTGCTGATTTTTGATTTTTATCAATAACCGCATAAATTTTATAAGTGCTTGAATCTACAGCGATTTCTGTCCCATTACGATCATAAATTGTCCCACGTTTTGCAGGAACATTAATCGTTTGCATATAGTTAAACTTAGCAAGTTGTCCAATATCATTCCCAGCCACTTGGTGCGTGGTAACTAACCAAACATAACGAAAAATAAAAATCATAAAAACACTAATAATGACGATAAAAAGACTTCTACCGACACGTTTACGATTCTTCATTGGGCTAAGCTTAGTTTTTTTAGCCTTTTTCCTGATTTTTCTGAATGGAAAAGTTAAAAAATTTTTCATTTAGTTGCTTTCAATACATTGTCCGAGTTCATTGACATTCCTGTTTTTGTTGCAATGGCACTCACTTGATTATTTGAAGTCAAATCTGTTATTTTTTGATCTAACTGATTGCTTTGTTGCTGTTTAGTTGCAATATCTGTATTGATATTAGCAGTCACTCCTTGAACTTCCATTGTTTTTGCTTTGACATAGAGTAGACTTACCGCCATAGTAAGAGCCGTAAAAACAAGTATGCTATAAAAGATTTTTTCAATGGCTGAAAACTTTTTGAAACGGTCTGCCAAGACATCGGGTCTTAGTGAACTCATGTCAATACGGTAGCTATCTTTCTTTGCCGCTGTCGTAATATCAAAATATTTTCTTTTTGATGCCATCATTTTCTCCTTTTTAGTTTCTTTGCTTTTCAGCTACTCTAAGCTTTGCACTGTGTGCTCGATTATTATGCTCAAGCTCTTCTTCACTAGCTGTTACTGGTTTTCGATTAATGAGTTTAAGCTTCGCTTCCATATCTTTAGGAAGCATGGGTAATCCCTTTGGTACATCAACTGTACTGTATTCTTTGAAAATAGTTTTGGTCAATCGATCTTCTAAAGAATGAAAAGTAATAACAGAAATCCGCCCACCTACATTCAACAGCTCTATGGCTTGTTCAATAGACTCTTCTGCAGCTCCTAATTCATCATTGACTTCTATGCGAATGGCTTGAAAGATGCGTTTGGCTGGATGACCTTTTTTCTTTAATTCTTTTTGTGGGAGAGCAGATTTTATAATTTCTGCGAGTTCTGTTGTCGTTTCAATCTCTTTCTCAATTCTAGCCTGCTCTATTTTACGAGCAATTTGTTTTGAGAATTTATCCTCTCCATATCGGAAAAAGATACGGACCAAATCTTCATAAGGATAGTCATTAACCACTTCATAGGCTGAGAGAGCTTGACTTTGATTCATTCGCATATCCAAGCGTGCTTCTTTTTTATATGAGAAGCCACGAGTTGAATCATCAAATTGTGGACTAGACACACCCAAATCATAAAGAATGCCATCAATCTTGTCTACACCATGTCCCGCAAGGCTTGAAGTTAAATTTCTGAAATTATCTTTAATTAATGTGACTTTACCAGCTTGAATTTCTGAGGCCAGCTTGTTTTTAGCGTTCTCATGAGCTGTCTCATCTTGATCAAAGGCATAGAGATGTCCAGTAGTTAATTTACTTAAGAGATATTGACTATGCCCTGCTCCACCTAATGTTGCATCTACATAGATACCTTCAGCCTTCACATCAAGCATATCAACCGTTTCATTCAAGAGGACCGTATCATGCTTAAATTCAATCCCCATTGCCTCTACCCCCTTAAATGATATTCCTCTATTATACCATTTTTCACATCAATATGAAATCCTATGAAAAAAGTGTAAACGATAAGTTTACACTTCCTATTCTCTACATCATCCCATCTTACGCCGTTTATAAACTTTTTGAGCAAGCCCGAATAGGACTTTATTGACAGGTAAATCAAACTCTCCCACATATTCTTCTATGCGTGGTAAGAAGTGTTTCTTGAATTTGAGAAGACCGTCTGACTCAGAAAGTGAGTTTTCAAGCCCCCCCATATTGAGTGTCCTAGCTCCTATCTCAAAGGTATGATTAATAGTCTCAAGCCATGCCATATAAGACGGGTAATACTTTTGAAAATCCGTATCTGTCCCTGCATAGAGCGTTTCAGCCGCTCCAAAGGCATTGATGGTCAATGTCCCTGCGACAGGAATGAGATTACCGTGTTGAGCAGTAATTTCACCTAATTGTTCTTTGTTTTTCTCTAAACGCTCCAACTCTTCTGCCAAAGCTTTAGCTCGTTTTTCATGTTTGGTTTGGTGTTGGTTAGACTTGATTTTCTCAATTTCTAACTCTGTTTCTTGAAGCAATTGACCCATATCATATTCTATTAAGGTGATAAAGGCATCTGAACCATAAATATCCAATAGTTTTCTATAATAATCTGCATCACGAAGACTGACTTGTTTTCTGGCCTCTGTTTTTTTCATAAGTTCTGCAAATACAGGAACTAATTCTTTTCCACCATAAGTAACCTTGGGATATGAATTTCGACCTTTACGGATGAATTGTTTGGTTTTTTTATCTAATTTTTCTTCTGAAAAATCTTCCTTGTAGATAATCCCATTATAACGAGGTTGTATGGTCTCTTTCATGTGAGCAGTTAAGCCTGAATATTTAACTCCAAATGATGCCAATACATCCACCACTTGTTGCCCTCCCTCAGCATGAATGGCGGGGTCAAATTTGACAAAAAGGGCTTTCTTACTCTTTCCATACTTCTTAAGCTCAGAAAGGACAAACTCGACTAATTCTCTATCTCCATAATCCATACAAATCCCTCGTGGAATATAGAGCATGGTAAATCCTGCAGGCAGAGGACGGATAAGAACAGACAATGAGGCAACAAGTTGTTCATTCCTATAAAATCCAATGATTTCTGAATCCCAAGAATCCTTGACCTGAGCCCACTTGCTTGTCTGCAAGAGTGTTACCAAAGGTTGAGATTCTATAAATTCATCATGTATCTGGGCATCAAGCCCAATTTCTACTCTTAACATTATTTTCGTCCTGTAATTTTTTTGATTAATTGAATGCTTTTTGCTTTTAAAGGTTTAGGGTAATAAATAAATTCTCCGATTTTTTGAGTAATGTATCCTCCAAAATTTTGCTTGAATTTAAGCACACCATCTGACCCGTCAAATTTTCCAGATATACCATAGAAGTTATAAGTATTCATTCCGTATTCTATTGCCTGTAAGATGGCTTTGTGTTGCATGAGAAAAGGCCCTCCCAGTTTCCCATAAGCTCCATCTGATCCCCCATATAAATAAAGATACTCCTTGTTAACTTGGATAAACACTCCTGCTGCAATAGCAACATCTCCTGAGTAAGTGATTAAAAACTCAATTTTATTTGAAAATTTTTCATACATGGCTTGATAGTAGTTCAAATCTTTCGTTGCAAAATTTCTTTTATTTCCTGTATTTTTTATCAATCGCTCTACTTGATCAAGCTCATTAAATTCTGCAATCTTTACATATATTTCATTTTTAACAGCTTTTTTGATGTTGCGTTTGGCATTAGAATTATAGGTTTTGAGCAATTCCTCTTCATTTGAAACATCTGATATGTCTTTGATATATTGCCATTCAGCCACTGCATCTTGCTCATCATAACCCACATGACGTCCTTTGTACCGGAAGTCGAGGTTGGTCATATTTTCAATAAATTGGGCGTTCTCTTTAGAAGTCTTCTCCCCTTTGCTATCAAAGGTCAGATAATTGACAGAAGGGCGTACAGCTAATTCCAAAGCTTGATTTTGTCTTGCAAATTCCTTTAAATTCTCTATAAAAAATTCATAAACAGATTCTTCAAAATCATTTTCAAAAAATGGACCAAAATTCATTTCCATCTTTAACCCACCAAAAACAGAAAGAGAAGTAACTAAACCTGCCGCTTTAATGTCCTGATCTTTCTTTACTGCAAAAAGCATGACTTGATACCCACGCTCTTGTAGAAATTCTGTCATTGGGCCAGTCTGCAGAAAAGACACAGTGTGCTTTTCAGCAAAATTTGAAAATTCATCTTTTGAAAGTTGAACGAATTCCATAGCTCTCCTTAAATTATCTTCCCATCATTTTTTTTACTAAACTTAGCATTTTAGCTTTCATCGGTTTTGGATAATAAGTGAAGTATCCCACCTTATGTGCCACATATCCTGCAAAGTTTTGCTTGAAATGCAAGACACCATCTGTCCCATCAAATTTCCCTTCTACTCCAAAGAAATTGTAAGTCGGAACATGGTTATTCATCGTCTTGAGCATGACATAATGTTGAATAGCAAACGGTGCATAGAGTTTCTTAAAGGCTTCATATGAACCTGAAAAAAGGTAAATGGTTTCTGCAGAGCCATAAATGAACAGTGATCCAGCAAGGACAATATCTCCTGAACCGTATTGTGCAAGCATTTCTTCTGCTTCTACTTGTCTAATCTTTTGAGTCTCTAGCTGGCTCTCTAACTCTTTACGCTTGCCTTCTTTTTTGGTTTTTTCAATCTGTTCATCGAGCTTGGCAATCTGTGCTGCAATGGCTTCTTTGTAATCTGAGAAATTAATTTCCGCCACTAGAAATTCTGCCCTATCTCCAAAAGCTTGATAAAGGCTTTGATAATAAGGCAAATCATGATCATTATAGCCACGACGTTCTGATGTTTCTGACGTGATTTTCTTGAATTTATCTAACTCTTCATAGGCGAGTGGACGCACTCGAATCCCAAATTGTTGGGTTTTCTTAAGAGAATACTGTCCATCCTTTGTATAAGATTTTGTCAAAGCTTTTTCATCCGCAAGAGCAGATAAATCCTTCAAGTAGTGCCATGTGGATTCTCCACGCTTATTATAACCTACTTCAAGACCTGAAAAGTTATAGCCTAATTTTTCCATCATACTGATGAAGTCAGTATTCTCTTCTGAAATAGGTTCTCCGTTACTTTCAAAGGTCTGATAATCCACATTGGGAATGGCAAGAAGTTCCAAAGCTTCATGTGTCTTAGCATATTCAGTAAGACCTCTGTAGAAAGCTTCTTCAACTTCCCTATCATATTCTTTATAAACAGGCCCATACTGTAATTCAAAATGCTTCCCACCTGTCATAGTTTTTCCTGTTAAAAGTCCTGCCATTTGGATTTCTTCATTGTTTTTTACTGCAAGAAAAACAACTTCCCAGCCATTAGCAACAAGCAACTCTGCCATTTGATTGGTCTGCAAGAAACTTCCGAGCCTCACGGATTGATTAAAAACTTCAAACTCTTCTTTTTTTATTTCAATAAATTTCATCTCTACCAATTTTCTTTCAAAAATCTTCTTATTCCCTTTAGTATATCAAAAAAGCCTGAAAAAATCAGTCTTTTTTTCTAAATAAAAGTGTTGCTTTGTCTTTTGCTAGTTCATCCTTGGGCAAGATTCCAATGAGTATAATTGTTATCACAAGAACAAAGAGTATGAGAAACACTAGAAAATTAGCCAAAGTGAAATTATGGATACCATAACTGGCTTGATTAACGTGATTAATCGCTGATTTTAATAATAATGCCAAAGTGAGCAAAGCAATTAACAATAAACTTGCAAATTCCGTGAGTCCCACCTGTCTCCATCTTCTAAAATGTTGAGCTAACTGGGGAACAAAAGCACCTAGAATAAACACAATTAATAAGACGAGAACGAGCAAACTTCCAAGAGGTCTTCCACCAAATAGTAGCCCCTCTATAAATCTTGAAAGAGCTAGAAATATCATAAGTACTATTATAACTGCTCCATATATCAACTGCACCCACCAATAGCTCCCGACATTAGTCTGACCAGAAAAATCAAAATATCCCTTGAAGAAATTCTTTTGAGCCTGCCAAAAAGAAATTTTTTGACCCGTCTCATTAATTCTAATCTTAATTTCTTTGGCAGTTTGATGTTCCTTGATTTCCTTTGCTTGCTCAGAAGAAGGCAAGGCTGTCAGTACAATGATTGCAACTAAGCCTGCGAAAGGAATAAAAAGTAAAAATGAGAGTGACCAGTGAAATCCTCCATCTCTCAATCGACGCACCAATATGGCAAGAGAAGGTATAAGTATGAGGAAAGCATATAAATCTCCCAAATTATTGAATATTTCTGAAAGAACAGTCCATCCATCAGGCAAGACTTGATTGCCAAGCAATCCGAATACTACTGCAATTAAAGATAAAACCAGAGAGATTATGGCATTAATTAGCGTGGCATACCAAAAATCCTTGCATTCTGTACGCTCATTGAAATTAATATAACCTGTCCAGAATCTGATATAAGCCTGCTTGAATGTATTAATCATAATTTCTCGTATCCTCATCTTCATCGTCTTTGTAACGTGTATCAAAGATACATAAAATCCAAATCACAAGAGAAATAATACTGAATAACCAACCTAACATTCCTATATTTGGAAACTTACCGAAGGAGGTACCTACACTAAACAGCGAAGATATGCTTCCAAATATTGCCAACCAGGGAAAGAAACCTGCATCACGTAAGCGACGTGCAGTCAAAGTGAAATTGGGAATCAATAAAACTAGAGTAACAATAGCAGAAATAATAGCAATGACCAGTAAGCTCCCTGTGGGATGTTCCATCATGTAAGCTGTTTTTTCATTAACTAGATTTTGAGTATCCCCTGGGTTATTTTTTATCAAATCATTTACCTTTGGTACAGTAACTACTGATTTCAATATAGTAAATACCACAGCAATAATCACATTAATCAAAATCACCCACCAGTAATCTGAACGTTTTGAATATCCTTGATACTGCAAGGCTTTTTTCCAATATTTAATATAGGCTTTAATCATCATTTCTCCTTTATTTTTCAAGTAAGTGTTGTGCTTGTGCTAATGCCTCTTGTGTCACATCATCACCTGCCAGCATTTTCGCAATTTCTTGCACACGCTCTTCTGGAGTTAACACTCTAACTGTAGATGTAGTCAAATCAGCAGTAGATGTTTTCTCAATGTGGAATTGTTTATCTGCAACAGCTACCACCTGAGGCAAATGTGAAATAGCAAGCACCTGTCCAGCTTTAGCAATCTTATAAATTTTTTGAGCAATGGCTTGTGCCACACGTCCTGAGACACCTG